>ERZ1026776.355-NODE-355-length-32903-cov-15.718735_pt1 | contig 32903 bp, 29 predicted proteins | sample MGYA00380125_ERZ1026776 | MGnify/ENA primary metagenome ERZ1026776 (study PRJEB33269, sample SAMEA4719761) | human gut metagenome | biome: human-associated habitat; feature: organic feature; material: feces | place: Cameroon | collected 2013-10 ...
GTCAACAGCGGCATCATGGAGCTGCATCAGGCCATCGGCATCATCATGGGCAGCAACGTCGGCACGACCGTCACCAGCTGGATCCTCAGCCTTTCCGGTCTTCAGGGTGACAGCTTCTGGATCAATATGCTCAAGCCCACCTCGTTCAGCCCCATCTTGGCCTTCATCGGCATCCTGCTCTACATGGGCAAGAGCGAAAAGCGCAAGGGCATCGGCACGATCATGATCGGCTTTGCGGTCCTGATGACCGGCATGACCACCATGTCCAGCGCCGTGGCTCCCCTGCAGAATGAGGCATGGTTCACCAACCTCTTCATCCGCTTCTCGAATCCCATTCTGGGCGTTCTGGTCGGTGCACTGGTCACCGGCGTCATCCAGAGTTCCAGTGCCAGCGTCGGCATCCTGCAGGCGCTCAGCTCCACCGGCGTCATCACCTACGGCAGCGCCATCCCCATCATCATGGGTCAGAACATCGGTACTTGCGTGACCGCGCTGATCTCTTCGGTGGGCGCAAACAAGAACGCCCGCCGCGCCGCCATGGTGCATCTGTACTTCAACATCATCGGCGTCACCCTGTTCCTCGTTGTTTACTACAGCCTGAACCTCGCGCTTCACTTCACCTTCGTCAACGAGACCGTCTCCGCGTGGGGTATCGCAGTCATCCACTCCATCTTCAACCTGTCGGCAACGGCCGTCCTGCTCCCCTTTGCAAATGTTCTGGAAAAGCTGGCCATCCTGACCATCCCCGACGACGCCGAAAAAGAGAGCTTCGCCCTGCTGGATGAGCGTCTGCTCAAGACGCCCGCCGTCGCCGTTGAGCGCGCCCGCGCCGCCACGGCAGACATGGCCGAGCTGGCCCGCGTCGGCGTCGTTCAGGCCATGAGCCTGACCCACAAGTGGGACGACGCCCTCGCCCAGAAGGTCCGGGACGAAGAAGAAAAGGTGGACCAGTACGAGGACGCCCTCGGCACTTATCTGGTCAAGCTGTCCAGCCGTGAGCTGAGCCACGCCGACAGCCAGAGCGTCAACACCCTGCTCCACACCATCAGCGATTTTGAGCGCATCAGCGACCATTCCGTGAACCTTCTCGGCTCTGCAGAGGAGATCCACTCCAAGAACATCGAATTCTCGAGGGACGCCCACGAAGAACTGCAGGTCCTTGAAGGCGCTGTGCAGGACGTGCTGAGCCGCACGACCGACGCCTTCCGCAAGGCAGACCTGCATCTGGCCGGCAAAGTCGAGCCGATGGAGACGGTCGTGGACGAACTGGTCCGCGCCATCAAGGCCCGCCATGTGGCCCGTCTGCAGGCTGGCAGCTGCTCCATCGAGTACGGCTTCGTGCTCGAGGACCTGCTGACCAACTATGAGCGTGTCTGCGACCATTGCAGCAACGTCGCCGTTGCCCAGATCGAGGTGGCGCAGGACAGCTTTGACACCCACGCTTATCTGAACGACCTGCGTTACGGCAACGACACCAAGGAGAGCGAGCAGTTCCGCCGCCGTCTGGACCGTTACCGTGAGCGCTATCTTTTCCCGGACGGCGAACCCGCCGTTCCCAGCGAAAAGGAGGAACCGAAAGCATGATCTACATTGTAGAAGACGATGCCGCCATCCGCGAGCTGGAACAATATGCGCTCCAGTCCAGCGGATACGATGTGCAGGGATTTGAGACCTCGGAACCGTTCTGGCAGGCCATGCGCACCACCGAGCCGGAGCTGGTCATTCTGGACGTGATGCTTCCGGGGGAGGACGGCTTTTCCATCCTGAAAAAGCTGCGCAACACTCCTTCCCTGCGCCGTCTGCCCATCATCATGGTCACCGCCAAATCCAGCGAGCTGGATACCGTGCGCGGCTTGGACTGCGGCGCCGATGACTACATCACCAAGCCCTTCGGCATCATGGAATTTCTCAGCCGGGTGCGGGCCGCTCTGCGCCGCTCGGCCCCGGAAGAAAAGCCCAACATTTACGCCTTCCATGAGATCCTGCTCGACAATGCCCGCCACAGCGTGACCGTGAACGGCGCGCATGTAGACCTGACCTATAAGGAATACAGTCTGCTGCGTCTGCTTCTGGAAAATACCAATCTGGTCGTGACCCGCGAGACGATTTTACAGGTCGTCTGGGGCACGGATATCTCGGTCGAGAGCCGCACGGTCGATATGCACATCCGCACCCTGCGCAAGAAGCTGGGCGATGCCGGACGGTACATCTGCACGGTCCGCAAGGTCGGCTATAAGCTGGCCGACAGCGAAGAGGAGAACGAAGAATGAAGCCACGGAGCATGGAAGAAAAAATCAGTTACCGGCTGTTTCTGATGGGCTTCGTCGGCCTGATCTGCACCGCCGTGCTCTGCATCTTCGTGTTCCACAAGGCATTCCGGGAACAGGCATGGGCCGCGCTGGAAAACGAAGCTCATCTGGTCGCCGCCGGGTGTGAGCAGATCGACACGCCGGACGAGCTGGCTTCCTACGTCAGCACGAATCTGCGCATCACGCTGATCGCATCCGATGGCACGGTCCTGTTCGAATCCGCCACCTCGCAGCAGATGGAGAATCACCTGACCCGCCCGGAAATTCAACAGGCCATGCAGGAAGGCGTCGGCCGCGACCGCCGCGATTCCCAGACCATGGGCTATGAGACGTATTATTACGCCATGCTCCTGCCCAACGGCAATATCCTCCGCGTGGCACAGGACTCCGAAACCATCTGGTCCATCTACGACGCCGCCCTGCCCGCCATCGTGCTGAGCTGTGTGCTGATGATGGGAGCCGCAGCCATCATGGCCGGTCTGCTGACCCGAAGCCTTGTTCAGCCCATCCTGAAAATGACTGACGACCTCGAACACATTCAGGAGAACGTCCCCTACAAAGAGCTGATCCCCTTTGCGGAGAGCATCCATTCTGACCGGCTCCTGCGTGAGAACAACGAGAAAATGCGGCAGGAGTTTACAGCCAATGTCAGCCATGAGCTAAAGACCCCGCTGACCAGTATTTCCGGTTACGCAGAGCTGATCGAGACGGGTATTGCAAAGCCCGTCGACGTTCCGGAATTTGGCCGGAAAATTCATGTAGAAGCCAGCCGGATGATCCAGCTGGTCAATGATATCCTTCAGCTATCCCATCTGGATAACATGAGTGAAAACCCCGGAAGCCAGCCGGTACAGATGGAAACCGTCGATCTGCTGGACGTCGCCAAGGAATGCGTCGAGCGGCAGAAAATGAACGCACAGCGGTCGTTTATCTCGCTGACCTATCTCGGTGAGAGCGCCCCTGTGCTGGGAAGCCGCAGTCTGCTGGACGAACTGTGCCAGAACCTGTGCGACAACGCCATCCGCTACAACCGCCCGGGCGGAAAGGTCCAGCTCATCACGTCCTGCACCCGGGACGGCCATTGTACCCTGACCGTCAAGGATAACGGCATTGGCATCCCCGCCGAAGCGCAGTCCAGCGTGTTCGAGCGCTTCTACCGCGTGGACAAGAGCCGCAGCAAGGCCACCGGCGGGACCGGTCTGGGCTTGGCCATCGTCAAGCACATTGCCCGTATCCACAACGCCCGCATCAAACTGGAAAGCGAGATCAATGTTGGCACGACCATTACCGTCGTGTTCGAGACAGCCCACTAAAATTTCAGCATCTGAACGTCTGCCCGGAGTTCCGGACAGGCGTTTTTTGTTCTCTCCGAAAGGGCACTTCCCTCTTTCAGGGCGCGGACTTCCCGCAAGCGGAGAAGGTCGGCCCCGCTCTCCCAGAAGCGCTGGACCGTCCGGATACAGAGCGCTTCCAGCTCTTGGCGCTGAGCTTCGGTCCCGGGCGCGGTCCCGGGCTTGCGCTGACCGGTCAGCACGATCTCTGCGTGATTTCCTGAAGCTTCCACCGAAACGACGCACCGGCGCAGGGTCACCACCCCGTCCGAAAGCGTGAATGTCTGCTCTCCGTCCCGTTCCAACAAAAGTCCGGCCATGGCAGTCTCTTCGGCGGTGAGCCGCGTTTCTCCCTCTGCGGTCAGCAACAAGGCTTCCTTAGCGGCTTCGACGCCCTCGCTGTCCAGTTGCAAAATGGGAAGCAGAACGCCGCCGCTCTCATACAGCCGCGACGCCATGGCCGCGCTGTCCTTGGCCGCTTGGAGCAGCGCTTCGGCCTGTTCCGGCTCTTCCCCGCTTTCTTCTGTTTCCAGTAAAAATATCCGGGCCGACAGGCGGCTGACCGGCTCCTTTTGCAGCAGTTGTTCCACCTCGAGCAGCGTTTTTTGCGTGGTCCCCGTACCAAACAGCAGATACTCGCACAGCCGGTAATTTGCCGTCTGCGGAAGGCTCTTTTCGGCCTGATGCAGCGCCGTTTCCAGCGTTTCACCCTCGGCGCTGCACAGGCGGAGGTCCGCCGCCGCATCGGAGGCGTCCGGCGTGGCTTCCGGGAACTGATACAGCAGCCCTACGGTCCAACCGTCGGTCTGCGGCTGGATGAGAAGCGCCCGCACCATGCTTTTTTCGGTCGTCTCCATCCGCAGGAACACCCCGCACCAGAGGACCAGAACCCCCACGGCCAGCAGCCGCAATCCGCGCGAACTTCCGCTCATCCCTGCACCTCCTGTCTCCGGCCGTTCCACACAAGGCCCAGCAGTCTGCGGAGCAGATGGACCAGAAAGCAGACCCGGAACAGCGCCGCCGCCAGCCAGACCAGCAGAAATACGGCATCGAAGCGCGAGATCAGGCCTAACGCCCCGGCACGAAGCAGTTCATAGCCCGGGAAAACGGTCCCCGCGCCGAACAGCAGCTCCATGCCAAGCGCCGCGCCCACCCAAAGGCCGAATACCCCCAGCGGGAGCCACGCACTCGTCCTGTATTGGTTTTCTTCCGGCTGGGCCAAAAGCGGGAACGCAAAATATTCGGCATAGAGCGGAAAGCGGATGCTTCCAGTCTGCGGTTCCCGCAGAAGATTCTCCCAGTGCAGCTGACCCTTCAAGCTGAGAGCGCAGAGCAGAACGGCCAGCGCCGCCGCCCACCACAAGATCCCTGCGGCCCGGAAAAAGACCCGCTCTTCCAACTTCCACCCGGCCCAAACCAACAGCGGCAGGATGCCCAGCACCGCCATGGACGAGAATTGCTCCCAGCACAGCTCCTGTGCCTGACGGACCGTCTCCCACAGCTCTGCCGCGAACCACAGCGCAAAGCCGCCGCAGACGACTCGGCTGCGGAACGTTCGCCCGGAAAAGACGTCGTTTTCCTGCTCTGCCGTCTGCAAAAGCGCCGCCGCCAGCGAAATGCCCAGCGCCACGGGAAGCCCCTGCAAGATCAAACCCCGCGCCGAAACGCCCCCGCTCGTTAAAATACAGCGGCCCGCTTCGGCGGTCAGTGCGCTCAGCCACAGGGCCTGTGCACCCGATTTCTGCTTATGCTGATTCAAAAGCGCTTACCCCCGTTTCTGCCAGATGGTAAAGGGCCGCCGGGACAGGACGCGGTAATTTCGCCGCGTCACGCCGTCGCGGGACAGCTCTGCTTTTGGAAAATCCGGCGCGGAAAGATACGGGACCCCCAGCGCCGACACCCGCGCCAGTTCCAACAGCACCAACAGTCCTGCACCAACAAGACCCACCGGTCCGACCACGCCCGCCGCCAGCAGGACCACCAGCCGAAAGATCGTCGCAGCTTCGTAGAGGGACGGTGTGACGAACACCGCGATGGAAGCCGCCGCCGCGATCAGGATCACCGGCGTGCTCATCAGCCCGGTGGCGATGGCGGCATCGCCCAGAATCAGCGCCGCCACCAAGCTGACCGAGTGTCCTAGCGTCTGCGGCATCCGAAGCCCCGCTTCCCGGATGATCTCCAGCAGCAGGGTCACAAGGACCATCTCCGCGAACAGCGGAAGCGGCGTTCCGCGCTCGGCGGCTTCGATTTTGAACAGCAGCTGCGGCGGGATCAGTTCGGGCAGATACACCGCCAGACAGACGAACAGCCCCGGCAGAAAAATGCTGAGGTAAAACGATCCATATTTCAGCACGCGCAGAAACGACGCAAAAAAGGCCGGCTGGGCGTAATCGTCCAGACACTCGAAATTTTCGCAGAACAGCGTCGGAAGCACCATGGCCGACGGGCTTCCATTGACGAGAATGACGATCTTCCCCTCGCAGAGCTTTGCCGCCGCCACAGCGGGCCGCTCGGTGTAGCTCACGGGAGCAAACGTCCGCACCCGGCAGGGAAACAGCCACGGCACAAAATAGCTGGAATCCAGCAGGAGCTGCGGCTTTGCGCGCTGAAGTGTCTCTTTTACCCGCTCCACAGCGACGACATCGGCTTTTCCCTTGCAGTAACAGACGGCATATTCGGTTTTCATCTCGCAGTCCGCTTGCTGCACCTCCATGACCAGCGCTTCGGTGCGGATGAGACGCCGCAACAGGCTCAGATTGACCCGCAGAAGGTCCGAAAAGCCTTCCCGCGAGCCGCGAAGGTTCCCCTCCCCCGACGGTTCTTCCACCGAGCGGGATTTCAGGCTCTGCACCGAAAAGGCGATGCCTTTTGCACAGCCGTCCAGCAGAAGGACCGCCATCCCGGCCGTCAGCCGCTGCATCAGCGCTTCCCAATCCTCCACCGGCGTGCTTTCCGCCGGAAGCGCCGAGTGCCGCCACAACAGCTCATAGACCTGTCCCCCGCCCGTCTGCCCGGAAAGCGGCGGCGTCTGGCGGCTCGCCGCGTCCAGCAGCAGTTCCCAGAGCGACTCCAAGCTGGCCATCCCGTCGAACAGCACGATGGCCCCTCGGCAATGATAAAGTTCGATGTGCTTCGCATAAAAATCGGCTGAACTGCCCAATCTAGCGTTGAGCGCCGCGAGATTCGTTTCCAGATGTTCGGAAAGCTGCATGGTCCCATCCCCCTTTTGCAGTAGGATTCCCGCCGCAGTCCCGCTTATTCGCGCAGGAGGTGTCCCCGTTGAAACTGTTGATCTTTCGCACGATTTTAATTTATCTCTGTGTCCTGTTCGCCATGCGGCTGATGGGCAAGCGCCAGCTGGGCGAATTGCAGCCCGAAGAGCTGGTCTCCACCATCCTCATCTCCAATCTGGCGTCCATCTCCATCGAGTCCGAGGAAGTCCCCGTAACGGCCAGCCTGATCCCGCTGTTCCTCATCGCCGCGCTGGAACTTCTGGGGTCCATCCTGAGCTTCCGGAGCCAGAAATTTTTCAATTTCATGTCCGGGCGTCCCAAAACGGTCATCCTGAACGGCCAGATCGACCAGAACGCCCTGCGCACTCTGCGGCTGACCACCGCCGACCTCATGGAGGCCCTGCGCGGAAAGGACGTGTTCGACCCCCGGGACGTTTCGTATGCCATCGTGGAGACGAACGGAAACCTCTCGGTCGCCCTGCGGCCCGAAAAAGAAACGGCCACCCTTTCCGATCTCGGCCTGAAGGTCCAGCGGGCACAGGCCACCATCCCCTTTGTGGTGGATGGGCAGGTGTTGGACGAAAATCTGCACCATTGCGGCAAGGACCACGCGTGGCTGGAACGGACCGCTCAGGCCAACACCCTGCTCATGGAAGAAATTCTTCTGCTGGTAGGCAATGACACCGAGGACTATTTTCTGCTGAAAAAAGAGAGCCGCCGCAAGGACAGCTCTCTGGGAAAGGAGACGTCATGAAACGCATTTATGCCTGTCTCGGCATCGTGGTCCTGCTGCTGGCCATCGCGTTTTACAGCAGCTGGCGGGTTCAGGATTTTGCTGAGGACATCTCGGACGACATCGACACCGCCATGGACGCCATCCGGGCTTCGGACCTGTCCGCCGCACGTCAGGCGCTGGCCGAGGGCGCAGACCTCTGCGACCAGATGCGCGAAGGGATGAACCATCTTCTCCGCACGCAGGACTTTACCGAACTGGAAGCCGCCCTCCGCGCCGCCGACGGCCATTTGGAGCAGAACGCCCCCGAGGAAGCCTTTGGAGAGCTTCGCCGCGCACAAGTTCAAGTGGAAACGCTGGCGTGGCTGGCCCGCCGCATCATCTGAGCACACAAAAAGAGGACGCCGCATCGCTGCAGCATCCTCTTCGTGTTTTGGTTACTTGCTGCGGTCGCCCATCAGCTTTTTCAGCTCGTTGAAAAAGCTCTCGACATCCGCAAACTGCTGATAGACCGATGCAAAGCGCACATACGCTACCTCATCGATCTGCTTCAGCTCCTGCATGGTCAGCTCTCCGATCCGGACGCTGGTCACTTCCCGGTCGTAGGAACTCATCAGTGTCTGCTCGATGCTGCTGACGGCGTGTTCCAGCGCTTCGTAGCTGACCGGGCGCTTGGCACAGGCCCGCAGCATCGCGTTGAGCAGCTTCTGCCGGTCAAACGGCTCCCGGGAGTTATCCTTTTTGATCACGATCAGCGGGACCGTCTCCACCACCTCATAGGTCGTGAACCGCATGTGGCAGCGCAGACATTCCCGGCGGCGGCGAATGCGCTCGCCATCTTCGGTCGGGCGGGAATCGATGACCTTGGATTCTTCATCGCCGCAATAGGGACATTTCATGGTTTGTTCCTCCTGATGTCATGTTCGGGTCGGGAGCGCTCAGGCGTTCTTTTTGCCGGACTTGCGCTCGCTCCAAAGCACCCACGCAGAGGTGGAAACACACAGCGACGTGTAAACACCGCTGAGCATACCCATCATCAGGGGGAATGCAAAGGTAAAGATGCTGTCCAGACCATACAGCTTGGACACGACGCACATCACGCCCAGCGCCATGACCGTAGTAACGGTCGTGATGATGGTACGGCGTGCAGACTGGTTGACCGAGTGGTTGACCAGCTCTTCAAAGGATGCCTTTTTGCCCATCAGGGCGCGGTTCTCGCGGATACGGTCGTAGACGACGACGGTATCGTTGATGGAGTAGCCCAGAATGGTGAGCATGGCGGCGATGAAGTTGCCGTCCAGCGGGGTGCGCAGCAGCACGAACGTGCCGAACACGACCATCAGGTCGTTCAGCAGGGCCAGAACCGCCATCATGCCGCCGGTCAGGCCGCCGATCTTCTTGAAGCGGACACCGATATACAGCAGGATGAGCACCAGCGCAAAGACGACAGCCACCAGACTCTTCTGCAGGAACTTCGTGCCCATGGCCGCGCTGACATTGCTCAGCGACAGCTGTGCAAAGGCGTTGTCGGGATACGTCTCGTTCAGGGAGTCGAGCAGCGTCTCCACCTGTTCGGTGGTCACCGTCTCGTTTCCGGGCATCGAGATCTTCAGGGTCTGTTCACCGGTGGCCACATTTTCGCCGGTCTGCAGGGTCAAGTCATTGCTGCCCAGCGCGGCAGAGGCCGTTTTCTGGACCTCAGAGGTCGTGAACTCGCCCTCATAGCTCAGGGTGATCATCGCACCGCCGGTGAACTCGGTATCCAGACGGACGCCGAACACCACCGCGCAGAGCAGGATGGCCGCCATCAGGCAAGCCGAGATGGTCAGGAAGCGCTTGCGCAGACCCACAAAGTCCACGGGCTTCTTCTCCGCCGGCTCTTCGCCTTTGGATGCACCGTACAGCCACGGGTTCCGCAGGGCCTTGATGGAAGCCGCACCGCGGATCATCACGCGGGTGGCGAACACGCCGAACACGAAGTTCAGCAGAACGCCGGTCAGCAGCGTGTAGCCGAAGGCGTAGATCGTGCCCGCCGTGGACGGACCAAAGGCAAAGAACACGAAGTGCAGCACCTTTGCGAAGAAACCGTCCGAGGGGCCGAATGCGCCCATCAGCACAACGGCCACGATCACGATGGTCACATTGCCGTCAATGATGGGGGTCAGGCCGCGGGCAAAGCCGCTCTTGAGCGCGCCGTCCAGCGACTTTCCGCTGCGCAGTTCTTCTTTGATGCGCTCTGCGGTGATGACGTTGGCATCCACACCCATGCCGATGGCAAGGATGATGCCCGCGATGCCGGGGAGCGTCAGGGTAAAGCTTTCAAACACCGGGAAGTATCCCGAAACGAAGGCCAGCGTTGCGGCCACCTGACCGGCCAGCGCGATGCACGCAAGGAAACCGGGCAGACGGTACAGCGCCGTCATCAGGACCACGATGAGCGCAAACGCGATCAGGCCCGCCAGCACCATGGCGCTCAGGCTGTTCTCACCCAGACTCGGGCTGATGGTCGAGTAGCTGTCCACGGTCAGTGCAAAGGGCAGCGAACCGGAGTTGATCTGGCGGGCCATCTTCACAACATCGTCCTGCGTGAAGGGGTTGGCCGCCGAGCTGGTGATGATGGCGGAGCCGTCGGTGATGGCCGCATTGACCGTCGCCGTGCTGACGTTCTCGTCATCCAGCCAGATGCTGATGGTCCCATTGCTCTGATACAAGTTCGTCGTTGCATCGCCAAAGGCTTTGGCTCCTTCATCCGTGAACTTGAGGGCGACATAGTATTCCGACGAGCTTCCGCTCACCGGGCCGTACTGTGCCGATGCGCTCTCGACCATCGAGCCGTCGAGGATCAGTTCGCCGTCTGCGCTGCTTCCCTCGCGGAAGGTCAGATATGCGGTCGTGCCGATCTCATCGATGGCGGATTCCGGGTCGAAATCCGTCTCGCCGGACTGCCACGGGAACTCGAGGATCAAACGGTCCGAGTCGTAGTCCACATACAGCTCATAATCCGTCACGTTCAAACCGACCAAGCGGTTCTCGATGACGAGCTGTGCCGCGTCCAGCTGGTCGTCGGTGGCATCGTAGCCGTCCGAGGGTGCAAACGTCACGTTGACGCCGCCCTTGATATCCACACCGAAGCGGATATCCTGCGCGCCCTTGATGTAGGTCTTGGTCACATCGCCGTATTTGACCGCCACGCCGAAAAATGCCGTATAGACAAACGCCGCGACCAGAAGCACTGTGACAACAAGCTGCCATGCTTTGCCTTTAGTCTTCATAAAAATTGGGAAACCTCCAAATATAATAAACCTCCGCCGCGTGACAGACCCTGCCCCGCGGGGAGATTTTCAACAACAGGAACGCTTATGCCTGTTCCGCCAGCAGCTTTTCCACCGTAGCCAGCTTCACGCAGACGCACAGCAGATCCGAGGCAGTCTCCACCTCATCCAGGCTGGGATAGGTGGGCGCGATGCGCAGATGGGAATCCTGCGGGTCCTTGTGGTACGGATAAGCCGAGCCAGCACCGGTCAGGGTCAGGCCGCACTCCTTGCAGAGCGCTGCCACCCGCTTGGCGCAGCCGGGCATAACGTACAGGCTGATGAAGTAGCCGCCCTTGGGGTTGGTCCAGTGGGCGATATCGCCGCAGGGGGTCAGCTCCTCAGAGAACGCCGTCTTGACGGCATCAAAGCAGGGGATCAGGCGGCGGCGGTGCTTTGCCATGTGGGCCAGAACGCCTTCCTTGTTCTTCAGGAAGCGGACATGGCGCAGCTGGTTCATCTTATCATAGCTGATGATCATGACCGAGAAGCGCTTGCACATGTACTTCATGGAGTTCTCACTGCATGCGATGGCCGAAACACCTGCGCCGGGGAAGGTGATCTTGCTGGTGGAAGTGAACATGAACACACGGTCCTGCGTGCCATACTTCTTGCACTCGTTCAGCAGAACGGGCGTCTCGATGATCTCATCGGTCAGGTGGTGGACGATGTAGGCTTCATCCCAGAAGATCTTGAAGTCCGGGGCAGCGGTCTTGAGCTTTGCAAAGCGCTCGATCGTCTCATCGCTGTAGGTGTAGCCGTCCGGGTTGGAATACTGCGGCACACACCAGATGCCCTTGATGGTGTCGTCCTCGGCGACCAGCTTTTCGACCATGTCCATATCGGGGCCGTTCGGGGTCATCGGGACACTGATCAGCTCGAAGCCATATTCCTCGGTGATGGCGAAGTGACGGTCATAACCGGGCACAGGGCAGAGGAACTTGCGCTTCTCCACCTGAGACCACGGACACGGAGACTCGGGGAATCCGAACACATAACCAATGTTGATGAGGTTATACATCAGCTGCAAGCTGGAGTTGCCGCCCACGAACACCTCGCTGGGCTGCACGCCGAACACATCCGCAAACAGCACGCGGGCCTCATGCAGACCTTCCAGATCGCCGTAGTTGCGGGCATCCGTACCGGCATCGGTGGTGTAATCGTTCATCTGCAGCAGACCCATTGCAAGATCCATCTGGTGAGGACCGGGCTTGCCGCGGGCCATGTTCAGCTTCAGGTTCATCGCCTGAAACTTCTTGTACTGCTCTTCCAGTTTTGCCTTTTCTGCTGCGAGTTCGTCGCGGTTCATCTCAAAATAATTTGCCATTGAAAACACACTCCTTTATCGTACTTCCTTGTTCCCACACTGTCTGACGCAGGGTTCCGGGAAGTCCTGCCAGAGAGCTTTCCCACCTGCAGTCGTCCAGACCCTAATATTATAGCTCAGAATCCGCTCTAACACAAGCAAATCTCAAAAAAAGCCCTGCCAAAAGCCAAAGCTTTCGGCAGGGCCTCTTCCCTATAGGGCTGTACTCAGCTCAGGGAAGCCTGATTCTTATAGCGTTTGCGGACCGCGCCGTATTCCAGATGCGGTTCGCCGCCCTCGACGGTATCCTCATCGATGGTCACGCGGATAATGGTGGCATCGCTGGGGACCTTGTACATAATGGGCATCAGGATGCTCTCCATCACGCTGCGCAGACCGCGGGCGCCGGTTTTGCGCTCGATGGTCTTGCGGGCGATGGCGTGAAGGGCTGCATCGGTGATCTCCAGCTCCACGTTGTCCATGTTCAGCAGCTCTTTGTACTGCTTGACCAGACTGTTGCGCGGCTCCTTCAGGACACGGACCAGTGCGTTCTCGTCCAGATCGTCCAGCACGGTGATGACCGGCAGACGGCCGATCAGCTCCGGGATCAGGCCGAACTTGACCAGATCGTGCGGCTCCACCTTGCGCAGAAGAGCCTTCTGGGCATCGTCGGAGTTATCCTTCAGCGAGCTGCCAAAGCCCAGCGCGGACTTATCGGTGCGGCGCTGGATGTACTTATCCAGACCATCGAATGCGCCGCCGCAGATGAACAGGATGTTCGTGGTGTCGATCTGAATGAACTCCTGCTGGGGGTGCTTGCGTCCGCCCTGCGGCGGAACATTGCTCACCGTGCCCTCGAGGATCTTCAGCAGGGCCTGCTGCACGCCCTCGCCGCCGACATCGCGAGTAATGGAGGGGTTCTCGCTCTTGCGGGTGATCTTGTCGATCTCATCGATGTAGATGATGCCGATCTGTGCCTTCTGCACGTCAAAATCTGCCGCCTGAATGAGCTTGAGCAGGATGTTTTCGACGTCCTCGCCCACATAGCCCGCCTCGGTCAGGGTGGTGGCGTCCGCAATGGCGAACGGCACGCCCAGCATCTTGGCCAGCGTCTGGGCCAGCAGCGTCTTGCCGACGCCGGAGGGGCCGAGCAGCAGAACGTTGGATTTCTGCAGCTCCACATCCGAGCCTTTTCCACTCATGATGCGCTTGTAGTGGTTGTAGACCGACACGGCCAGCACACGCTTGGCCTCGTCCTGCCCGATGACGTACTGATCCAGTCCGTCCTTGATCTCCTCGGGGGTCATGATGTTGACAGAAAGACCCTCTGCTGCCTGTACACGGGCACGGCTTGCGCCGCCGCGGCCCGGACGGTTCGCACCCGGGTGCTCCGGCTTGTCCGCGAGCAGGTCATAGCACAGGCCGATGCATTCGCTGCAGATGTTGACCCCGGGGCCAATGATCATCCGCTCCACTTCGTCCTGATGCTTGCCGCAGAAGCTGCAGATCAGATCTTTTTCATTTTTATCTCTGCCGGAATTGTTGTTTGCCATAGCCGTTTTTTCCTTATTCTGGGTCGTCTGGCGCAGCGGGCTTCCCTGCCGCGCCGATCGGTTTCAGCGGTTCCTTAGCGGTGGGTGATGACCTCATCGATCAGGCCGTATTCCTTTGCCTGCTGGGCGGACATATAGTTGTCGCGCTCGGTATCCAGCTGCAGCTTTTCCAGCGGCTGGCCGGTGTACTCGCTCAGCATCCGGTTCATCTTGTCGCGGATATAGACCATGTGCTCGGCATGGATCTTGATGTCCGTGGTCTGACCGGACAGGCCGCCGTTCTGGCCGCCGGCGATCAGCGGCTGGTGGATCATGATCTCTGCGTTGGGCAGCGCAAAACGCTTGCCCTTCGTGCCGCTTGCCAGCAGGAATGCGCCCATGGATGCTGCCATGCCCATGCAGATGGTGGAGACATCACACTTGATATACCGCATGGTATCGTGGATGGCCATACCCGCGCTGATGGAGCCGCCGGGGCTGTTGATATACAGGCTGATATCCTTGTCCGGGTCCTGCCCTTCCAGATACAGCAGCTGTGCCACCACAAGGCTGGCCGTGGTATCGTTGACATCCTCGCTCAGCACGATGATGCGGTCGTTCAGCAGACGGGAGAAGATATCATAGGAACGCTCGCCGTGTGCCGACTGTTCAACAACATAAGGAACAAAACTCATAAAGTTCGCCTCCTGATTCAAAATGATCATATTTGCAAAATTGACCGATACGGCAAAAGAAACAGGGCCGTATCGGTCAATTTTAACAACCTTTGCTTACGGGATCAGCACAGCGCCGGTCCTGTAATATGCGGCCTTGGAAGCTGAAGCTTACTCAGCGTCCTCGGTCTTTTCGGCCTCAGCAGCCTTCTCCACGACGTTTGCGTGGCTCTTGATGAAGTCGATCGCCTTATTGATGGCCAGATCCTTCTTCAGGTCGTCAACGTTGACCAGCTCACGGACCTTGTCCTCTTCCATCTTGTACTGGTCAGCGATGCGCTTGATCTCAGCGGAAACTTCCTCCTCGGAAGCCTCGATGTTCTCAGCAGCGGCAACAGCCTCCAGAGCCAGACGGATCTTGACCTGCTTCTCAGCCTGCGGCATGAAGGAAGCACGGAACTGATCGACGGTCTGACCCATATACTTCAGGTAGTCCTCGAGGCGCAGACCCTGCTGCTCCACGCGGAATGCGAAGTCGTTGACCATCTCGTCCATACGGGTGTCATACATTGCCTGGGGGATCTCAGCCTCCATGCCCTCGATGACCTGATCGACCAGAGCGTTCTCAACAGCCAGGTCATCCTGCTTGTCCAGCTGCTCCTGGTTGTTCTTGCGGATGGAAGCCTTGAACTCGTCCAGAGTGTCGTACTCGGAGCAGTCCTTAGCCAGCTCGTCGTCCAGAGCGGGCAGCTCCTTGTACTTGACCTCGTGCAGCTTGATCTTAAAGACAGCTTCCTTGCCAGCCAGCTCAGCAGCCTGATACTCGGTGGGGAAGGTGACGTTGACGTCGAACTCCTCGCCAGCGGAGTGGCCGACGATCTGATCCTCGAAGCCGGGGATGAAGGAGCCGCTGCCCAGAGTCAGGCTGTAGTGCTCAGCCTTGCCGCCCTCGAAAGCAACGCCATCGACGAAGCCCTCGAAGTCGATATCAGCGATGTCGCCGTTCTCAGCAGCACCCTCACGGGTCAGCTCACGGGCGTTGCGCTCCTGCACACGCTTCAGCTCTGCATCGATGGTCTCATCGGTAACAGTATGGACCGTCTTTTCAACGGTCAGACCGGAATAGCTGCCGATCTTGACTTCGGGCTTGATGGCGACCTTAACGGTCAGGGTAGCGCCCTCGTTCTCGTTGGCAGAATCAACGGTGACCTCAGGACGGCCGACCGGCTCCACGCCAGCTTCCTTGACAGCTGCCTCGTAAGCCTCGGGGAACAGCTCGTTGATGGCATCATAGGTAAAGACATCAGCGCCGTACATCTTCTCGATCAGAGCGCGGGGAGCCTTGCCCTTGCGGAAGCCGGGAACAGCGTACTTCTTGCCTTCCTTCTTAAAGACGTCGGCAACTGCGGCCTTCAGGGCCTCAGCATCGACGGAGAACTGCAGCTCTGCCATGCTCTTCTCGAGCTTTTCGCACTTGATGAAATTCATTTGTGTATCCTCCACTCAAAAATTCTATTGCGTTGGGATGGGTGATCCCATCTCCTGCAACCGCGCACCGCGTCCTTGCTGTTTGCGAAATGCGGGGACGCGCGCGCTCTATTGGGTGCAACAATCGCGTCAAAACTTATTATAGCACGTTTGTGATACGATTGCCAGACCAATTTTTACTTTTTTGTACTTTCTGCCAGCCTTTGCCGACATCAGTTGATGCGATACGGGCAAAAACGCAGTCCATCCGCGCTCACGAGCTTATAGCGGATGCCCTCCACCTCGCCCTGCACGGCATACCGGATGGCATTTCCGTGCAGATGGCCGTAGAAACAGCGTTTGATGCCGTAATCCTTCAGGGTCGCGACGATCTCCGGCGCGCTGGTCCCGGTGTAGACCGGCGGATAGTGCAGGAACACCAGCTTTTCCAGCCCCGGCTCAGCCGCGTCCAGACTCATTTTCAGCCGCCCGATCTCGCGGTTCATCACCTTTTCGTCGTGCGGCTCCCCCACATCGAACAGCCAGCCCCGCGTCCCGCACAGGGCATAGCCCTCGACGGAATAGGAGTTGTTGTGCAGGATGTGGAGGGTATCGAACCCTTCCGCCTTGAGATAGGCATTCATCTTGTTGGCGGTGGTCCACCAGTAATCGTGGTTGCCCTTCATGATGAGCTTCTGCCCGGGAAGTTCCTGCAGAAACGCAAAATCCTTCCGGGTATCGGTCAGGCGCATGGCCCAGCTGATATCCCCTGCCAGCACGATGGTGTCCTGCGGGGTGATGAGCTTGCGCCAGTTGCGCTCCAACCGTTCAATGTAGCCATCCCACCCCGGAAAAATGTCCATCGGTTTGGACCCGCCAAGGGAAAGATGGGTGTCGCCAAGCACATAAAGTGCCATCTTGTTTCTCCTGTTCTAGTTTCCGATCACGCCTGATAGCCCAGCGCCACCTGCGCGATCTGCTCCGGATCGATGACGGTGTTGAACCGTTCCGCCTTCTGGCGCAGAGCCGACAGGCTGGCGGGAGCGGTGCGGCCCGTGGCCGCTTCCAGCTGCTGCATGGCCTCGAAATCGTTCTGCGGCGCGGTCTGGCCCAGTGCTTCCAGCACGCTGCGCGGGAATTTGAAGGGCGATGCCGTGGAAAGGACCACCATCGGCACACCGTCCCGCTTCTGCTGTGCGGCCACATGGAACGCCACAGCGGTGTGGGTATCGCACAGATAGCCGTCCTGCTCGTAGCGGGCGCGGATCTCCCCTGCCACCTGTTCCTCGCTGCTCCAGCCACAGGCGAAGCTCTCCTGGATCTTGGCCAGCGTCTCGGGGCGGACCGTATAGCTGCCCGTCTCGGACAGGCTCTTCATCAGAGCCGCCACCTCGGTGTCGCTGCCGGTCACATGGTACAGCAGACGCTCCAGATTCGACGAGACGAGGATATCCATGCTCGGCGAAGTGGTCTTGAAAAATTCACGCTTTGCCGTATAAGTACCGGTCTTGAGGAAGTCGGTCAGGACGTTGTTCTCATTGGATGCGCAGACCAGCTTGCCCACAGGAAGGCCCATCTGCTTGGCATAATAGCCCGCGAGGATGTCGCCGAAGTTGCCGGTCGGAACGCAGAAGTCCACCTTGTCGCCGAACGCGATCTTGCCCGCCTTGAACAGCTGGGCATAGGCCGCGAAGTAGTAGACGATCTGCGGGACCAGACGGCCCCAGTTGATGGAGTTCGCGCTGGACAGGCGGATGTTCCGCTTTGCCAGCTCGGCAGCGATGGCGGTATCGCCAAACACCCGCTTCACGCCGGTCTGGGCATCGTCGAAGTTGCCGCGCACGGCATAGACAGCGACATTTTTGCCCTCCTGCGTGGCCATCTGCAGACGCTGGATCTCGCTGGTCCCGCCTGTGGGGAAGAACACGGCGATCTCGACGCCCGGGATATCATGGTAGCCGTCCAGCGCGGCCTTGCCGGTATCGCCGCTGGTCGCGACCAGAATGAGGGTCTTTTCGGTGCGGTTCAGGTTCTTTTTGGCTTCCACCAGAAGCTTCGGCATCAGCTGAAGCGCATAATCCTTGAACGCGCAGGTCGGGCCGTGCCACAGCTCCAGCGAATACACGCTGTCCGACACCGGGGCCAGATAGCCCGCCTTGCCGCCAAAGGCTTCGCCATAGGTCGTTTTTGCCGCTTCTGCGAGAAATTCTTTGGAATAATCGGTCAGATACTCCCCGATGATGGCCGTGGCCATTTCCGGGTAATCCAGCGCACAGACTGCTTTGACATCCACCTGAGGAAAGCTCTGCGGAACAAACAAACCGCCCTCATCCGACAGGCCCTGTGCAATGGCCTGAGATGCACTTACCACACGGTTCCGGTCTCTCGTGCTGAAAAACTGCATAGTCGTCGCTCCTTTTTTGTCCGCGGGGCGCACCATTCCGCCCCATTTTGATGGCAGCGGCCAGAGCCGTTTTCTGCCTTTTCCCACCGGTGCACCCGCTTCAAGCGGTAAATGCACCCTTTATAATATGTACCATCCAGCGCCCGCTGTCAAGAGGGGTCACCTCTGCAACGTCAAATCGGACCTGCTCATCGCTCTGTCCGGTCTGCTGAAGGTAATATTGCGCGGTACGGATCAATCGGTGTTGTTTTGCGGGAGTGACCGCCGAAGCGGGGCTTGCCAGCGGGTCCGGGCTGCGGGTCTTGACCTCGCACAGAACGATGGTCCCATCCGGCTCCCGCAGGATGAGGTCGATCTCCCCCATCCGGGTGCGGTAGTTGTGGTCCAGCAGCAAGCAGCCCTGCTTCTGGTAATACCGCGCCGCCACGGCTTCGCCGGTATGGCCGATCTCGGCCCGGTCCATCACTTGCCCTCCGGCCAGTAGCCCTGCTTTTTGAGGAAGCTGCGGCGGTAGAACGGCTGGATGCCGTACTGCTCGATCAGCTCATAGTGGAGCTTGGTCGGGTAGCCCTTGTGCTTTGCCAGCTGATACTGCGGGTACTGCTTGTCCAGTTCCAGCATGTAGCGGTCCCGGCTGACTTTCGCCAGAACCGACGCCGCGCCGATGCTGGCGCTGGTGGCGTCGCCCTTGACCACCGGCTGTGCAGGCATGGTCAGCCCTGCGGGGACCCGGTTGCCATCGACCAGCACCAGATTCGGCACGATGTCCAGCCCTTCCACAGCCTGACGCATCCCGCCCATGGTGGCATTCAGGATGTTGTCGCGGTCGATGATGTCCGGCCCGACGAACACGATCTTGTAAGCCAGCGCCTTTTCGAGAATTTCCTCAAAAAGGGCTTCCCGCTTTTTCTCGGTCAGCTTTTTGGAGTCGTTGATGCCGTAGACCGGATGTTCCGGGTCCAGAATGCACGCCGCCACGCAGACCGGGCCGCACAAAGGGCCGCGTCCTGCCTCATCGACGCCCGCGAAGCAGCCGAACTGCGCCCGGATGCCCGCGTCGTATTCGTAGAGCGGCGCGGAGATCTCTTCGTCCGAACGCCGTTTCATTCGTCATCCTCCGCAAAATCCACGAGGTCGTCGCGCTGCGGCGGACGCTCCAGCGAGATGCGGCCCCACTTACAAGCGCGGAACTCGTCCACCAGCATGATAGCGCAGCGCTCAGTATTGACCTCGCCGCCGCGCACCAGCAAGCCGCGCTTCCGGCCGATGGCTTCCATCAGCTCATACGGCGGAAGCGCCAGCGTCTCGGCGTCCAGCTTGTAGCGCTGGGCCACCAGATCGGGATAGTTGCGGCGCACCTCGTCCAGCAGATTCATCGCCAGTTCTTCGACGTCCAGAATGTCGTCTTTGATGGAGCCGATGAAGGCCAGATTGGATGCCGTCGTCTTGGAATCGAACTTTTTCCAGAGCACACCGGGCATGTCCAGCAGGTCAAACTTTTCGGTGCTGACCCACTGTTTGCCCTTGGTCACGCCCGGACGGTCCGCGGCTTTGGCGCGGGCTGAACCCGCAAAGGTGTTGATAAAGGTCGATTTGCCAACGTTCGGGATGCCACAGAGCATCACCTGCGTCTTGGCTCCGCCCATGCCGCGCACTTGGCGGCGTTCCAGCAGACCGGCCAGCTCTTTTTCGATGGCCGTCTTGACCGCATTGGCTCCGCCCTTCTGCTTGGCGCTGATGGCCACACAGCCGGCATCTGCCGCGCGGAAGTACTTGATCCACTCTTCCGTCACCGCAGGGTCAGCAAGGTCCGCCTTGTTCAGCGCATAGAGCTTGGGCTTGCGGGCCGTGATCCGCTCGATCTCCGGGTTCAAACTGGAAAGCGGGATGCGGGCATCCAGCAGCACCAGACTGGCGTCCACATGCTGGATCTCCTGCTCCATCATCCGCAGGGTCTTGGTCATGTGACCGGGGAACCACTGGATATTATATTGGTTTGCGAACCGGGTATCCTGATTGTTCATTTTACCACTCCAAAATCCGAAAAGGGCAAAAAGCAGACCAGCACTTTGCCCAGAATATCACGTTCATCGATGCAGCCAACGTAGGACGAGCGGCTGTCCAGCGAGTTGTTCCGGTTGTCGCCCATCACGAACACGGTCCCCTCCGGGACGGTATACGGGAAGGTCACATCATAGCCAAGATAGGTCGGCTCTGCGATATAGTCTTCCTGCAAAAGCTCGCCGTTCACCGTGACGGTCCCCGCCTCGTAGTCGATACTGATGGTGTCGCCGCCCTTAGCGATGACCCGCTTGACCAGCGGCTTTCCGTAGGCCGTGTAGCTGTCCACGATGACCACATCGCCCCGTTCCGGCGTATAACCCGCGCCCCAGACGATGAGTTTGTCGCCGTTCTGAAGCGTCGGGACCATGGATGCGCCATCCACTTGAATGATCCGGAAAAAGAACGAAAAGATCAGCACCAGCACCAGCGCGGCCGAGATCAGCGCCTCGTACCATTCGAATGCGCCCTGCCCCCGGATCGTCTGGGGCTGCTCTGCAGTCTGTTTTTTCATTTCCCCATCCACCTCTCGATCTGGTTTGTCAGCGAATACCGGTAAATAAAGAAAAAAGGGACAACAAGTTGTCCCTTTTCTCCCGGTTTTACGCGGGGAATCATCAAATATCGCTCTTGACCTTGGCAGCCTTGCCCGTACGGCCACGCAGATAGAACAGCTTTGCGCGGCGGACCTTGCCCTTGCGGACAACAGTGACCTTCTCAACGAAGGGGCTGTTGATGGGGAAGACACGCTCGATGCCGACACCGTAAGCCACGCGGCGAACGGTGAAGGTCTCAGCAACGCCGCCGTGCTTCTTTGCGATCACAGTGCCCTCAAAGGCCTGAATGCGCTCACGGTCGCCTTCCTTGATACGAACATCAACGCGGACGGTATCGCCGACGTTGAACTGGGGCTTCTCAGCCTTGATGCTGCCTTCAGAAATAATCTTCAGTGCGTCCATTTTTGAATCCTCCATTTGTTTTTAGACGTTCATGCACGGCACTTTGCCGTCAGAGGACCGCCCGTTTAATGAGTTGTTGTCATTAACCCCGCTGTGGTTTCAGCGGACACTAACGCCTTAATAGGATAGCACAAAACGTTCGTAAATGCAAGCGTTTTGCCCAAAAAGTTTCCAAAAATTTTCCGTTCTGCCCAAAAGAACGTCTCTTTAGAAGAAAAGGCTCTTGTCGGCCGTGAGGAACTTGGTGCGCAGGATGTTCGCACCGGCTGCGGGCACGCCCAGCTTTTCTTCCAGCGCCGCCGTCAGCAGCGAGGGGTTCAGGTTCAGTTCCTGTGCGGCGGGCAGACAGACAGCGAACGCCACATGCCCCCCTTTTTCTTCCAGTTCCAGCGACGGAACGTAGGTTTTCAGCTCTACGGTCTTGACATTGCGCTTGCTCTTCTTCTCTACCGGAACGCTCTCGAGCGCATTGTACTGCTCAAGGGCCGGCTTTGCGCTGGCCGGATAGCTGATCTCATAGCACGCATAGGCGATGAGGTCCGCCTTCATCTCCACCGGGGCCACCCGTGTGACCACGATGCCGGCGGGCATGATGGCATTCAGCGCCGTTTTCCACTGTTCGAAATCGAGGTTTTCGGCCTCGGTCTTGACGTCTACGCACTCACACTCGCTCTCCTGCCCCAGCGAAAGCGGACAGGCAAAGGTCATGTAGATGTGCGGGTTGAAGCCCAGCGTATGCCACACCGGCAGACCGCTGCGCTTGAGCACCCGCTGCATGACCCGCTGCAGATCCAGCAGCGAGATGTAGGAGGCCTCATTTTTCTTTTCAAACGAGATTCTGACTGTAATCAAAGCAGGGACCTCCTAACAGTTTGTTTGCGCCGCAGCCGTGGCACGCGCGGTTGCAGGGCTGAGTCGTCTGGGCGGCAAGCGCTTTCTGATACTCCCGCACCAGATATTCGTGGGTGACGCCGTAATCCATGTGGCTCCACGGGGTCACCTCGTCCAGACCGATGGGACGCTGGCAGTAGAAGCGCGGGTCGATGCCAAGGTCCTCGAAGGTCTGCATCCAAGTGTCGTACTTGAAGCACTCTTCCCAGCCGTCGAAGTAGCAGCCGCGCTTGTAGGCTTCCAGAATGACCGGGGCCAGACGGCGGTCGCCCTTGGCGAACACGCCCTCAAGGAAGCTGGTCTTGCTGTCGTGATAGTTGACCTTGATCTTCCGGCTGCGGGCGCGGGCACACTCCACCAGGTGCTTCTGCTTTTCGCGCAGCATCTCTTCGGTGTCCATCGGCACGAACTGGAACGGCGTGTGGGGCTTGGGCACAAAGCAGGAGCAGCTGACCGTCACCTGCACGCCGCGACCCTTGGCGTGATTCGTCTTGTAATAAAGGTCCACGACCTTCTGCGCCGTCTCGGCGATGCCCTCGATGTCCTCCATCGTCTCGGTGGGAAGGCCCATCATGAAATAGAGCTTGACCGAGCTGTAGCCGTTCTCGAACGCGATGGAGCAGGTCTTTTCGATCTCTTCCCAAGTGACGTTCTTGTTGATGACGTCGCGCAGACGCTGCGTTCCGCCCTCGGCGGCGAAAGTCAGGCCGCTCTTGCGCACCTTGGTGGTTTTTTCAATGAGGCTCTGGGAGAAGTTGTCCATCCGCAGAGAGGGCAGCGACAGGCTGACGTGCTCTGCGGGCGCCCACTCGTTCAGGTCGTCCAGAAGTTCTTCCAGCTGACCGTGGTCCGAGGTGGACAGGCTGGACAGACTCAGTTCCTCATAACCGGTGTTGGCGCAGAGGTCCTGCGCGGCCTTGTTCAGCAAGCTGGCGTCGCGCTGGCGCATCGGACGGTACAAAAAGCCCGCCTGACAGAAGCGGCAGCCGCGCACGCAGCCGCGCAGCACCTCGATGCTGGCACGGTCTTGGATCGCACCCACCATCGGAACGACGAAGTTCGTCGGCGGGGTGAAGTCGTTCAGGTTCTGGATGATGGCCTTGGTCACCACTGCCGGGATGCCCGGTTCGTTGGGGGTGATGGCCTTCACCCGGCCGTCCTCATAATACGTCACATCGTAGAATGCCGGGATATAAACGCCCGGAATTTTTGCAATGCGGAGGAGCAGTTCCTTTTTGGAGACGCCGCCCTCTTTTTTGGCCTTTTCGATCTCGGCGCAGATGCTGGGCAGCTGGCGCTCGCCCTCGCCCAGCTGGATAACGTCGAAGAAATCCGCGATCGGCTCCGAGTTGCACGCGCAGGGACCGCCCGCCACGATCAGCGGCCAGTGCTCGTCGCGGTCCTTCGCATAGAACGGGATGTGCGCGAGGTCCAGCATGGCCAGAATGTTGGTGTAGGACAGCTCATACTGCAGGGTGAAGCCTACAGCGTCGAACGCGGTCAGCGGGTCCTTGCTCTCCATCGTGTAAAGGGGCAGGTCCAGACGCTCCATCTCAGCCTTCATATCCAGCCACGGCATGAAGGCGCGCTCGCACCACCAGTTCTCATGGCTGTTGAGCAGCTCATACAAAATCTTTTCGCCGAGGAAGGACATGCCCACCTCGTAGGTATCCGGGAAGCAGAACGCGAACCGGACATCCATCTTTTCTTTGTCTTTATACACGCTGCCCGGTTCGCCGCCCGTATAGCGGCCCGGTTTCTGCACCCGGCCCAGCGCTTCTTTCAGTTTCGGGTCAAACATCAAGTTCCTCCATTGACAGAACATTTTACTTCATTCTTTTTATTTTACCCGATTCCGCCCCGAATTGCAACGCCTGTTTTCACGAAACTGCTCCCACAGGCATTCTGCCATCTGCGCCCCGTCCAGCGGCGGGATGGGCAGAAGGTTGAACGCCCCTGTCAGAACATTCGCCGCCCAGAACGCACTGTCCCGGAGGGTCATGCTCTGCGCCAATTTCCATGCCCAGACTGCCGCCAGCGCCAGATTGACCGCCGGACCTGCCGCCGCCAGCCAAAACGTCTGCTGCCGGGTGAGTGTTTTTCCCCGCGTCCGCATACAAAAACCGGTCATCGTGACCTCGATGGCTGGAAATTCGAGGAACATCCCGCAATAGACCGCAATATGCCCGCACTCGTGAAGAACGGCCGCGCAGAGGCCCAGCCGCAGGAAACCGCTGGCGTCAAAATAGAGCAGCCCATACAGCACCGCGCAGAGCAGGACCGGGTCCCGGAACACCAGCGGGCCGAGCTGAAGTTCCCGCTTCATGGAAGACCCAGCGCCTTTCCGGGGTCGCATCGGATGCCCTGCACGAGAAATTCAAGGTGCAGGTGCGCGCCCGTCGCCCGCCCGGTCTGGCCGACGGTCCCCAAACACTGGCCTTTCTGCACGACCTCGCCCGCCCGCACATAGAGATACTGCAAATGGGCATAAAGCGTCTCCTGCCCATCGGCATGGGTGAGCCGAAGGTAGTTGCCGTAAGTTTCGCTTCGCCGCGCCGCTGTCACCGTACCGTCCAGCATCGCCAAGACCCGCGTTCCTTCGGCACAGGCAAGGTCCACCCCGCGGTGAAAGGCTTCTTCGCCGGTGAAGGGGTCCTCCCGCCAGCCGTAGGGGTCCGACACCCGCCAGTGTGCAGTCTCCAGCGGAAAGCTCACGGTCTCGGTTGGTTCTGCCGGTTTCAGCGAAGTCTCCGCCGGGGTACTCTTCCCTGCCTTGGCCGCGAGCGTCCCGCCCGCCAGAAGCCCTATCATCCCTACCACCAAAATCACCGCTGCCGCCGCCCGCCGAAGCGTTTTTTCAAAGTCTGCTCGTCCCATTTGTTTTCTCTGCATCCGACTGCCCTCCATTGGGAAAGCATATGCCGGATGCTCGCAAACAAGAACCAAAAAGAGCAGTTCCTCTGCCGCAGAAGCGGAGAGAAACTGCCCTTCTCAAACTGATTTTATCGGTGGAGCCAGCGATGGATGCGCTCCAAAATCCCCTTCGGCGCTTGTTTTTCAGATTTCGTCGCTGTTACCGTGTGCGGCGGCTTCGGGGAAGAAACCGGCTCAGCCTTCGGCGCTTTTGCCGGAGCCGCTTCCACTTTCGGCGCATCTGCCGGGACTGCTTTCGGCATTTCCGCAGGAGCCAGTTCCGGCTTGGGAGCTTCCTGCACCGGTTCCGGTTTTGCTTCCGGCGTCGGCTGTGCCGAAGGCGCTTCTACCACAGGAGCGGGTGCTTCCGGCGAAACGCTCTCTTGTGCGGGCTGTTCCGGAACCTCCGCTTTGGGGGCTTCCGGCGCTTTTGCCGCTTTCAGCTCCCGGCGGGTCCAGTCGTCTTTCAGCAGTTCATACATTCCCATCTGGCCGTTGACCAGCTCCTCGCCGGGAGCCGGTTTGACCTTCTGGTAGCTGCCGTCCGCCTGCATCTCGCGGGCGTTGACGTTATCCCGCAGCTGCAGCTGCAAGATATCGCTGAGCTTCTGGATGAGCACCGGGTCCTCAACCCGGACGCCGACTTCCACGCGGCACTCGGTGTTGCGGGTGAGGAAGTCGCCGGACGCGATATAAATGCGGGTCGTGGTCCCATCGTAGAAGCTGTAGATACGGCCATGCTCCAGATAGCGGCCCACCAGACTGCGGATGTGCAGATTCTCGGTCTTTCCGGGCACTTCGGCACGGACGCAGCAAATGCCGCGGACGATCATATCGATGCGGACGCCCGCACAGCTGGCTTCCTGCAGCTTCAGGATGATATCGCGGTCCGAGATGGAGTTGTTCTTGAGGATCATAGACGCCGGACGGCCCAGCCGCGCCGCCGTGATGACGCGGTCCATCTCATCCAGCAGAACGCTCTTGAACCGCAGGGGCGCCACCAGCATTTTATCGCTGTTCTCTGTCAGTTTCTGCACCGCGAGGTTCTGGAACACATTCGACGCTTCCTCGCCGATGTCCGGGTCTGCGGTGATGAAGGAATAGTCGGTGTACAGCTCGCTGGTCTTTTCGTTGTAGTTGCCCGTGCCGATCTGGGTGATATAGCTGTAGCCCTGCTTGCCCTTTTTGGTGATGAGGGTCAGCTTGGAGTGCACCTTGTAGTCATCGAAGCCGTACAGCACGGTACAGCCCGCTTCTTCCAGCTGCTTGGACCAATCGATGTTGTTCTGCTCGTCGAAGCGGGCGCGCAGTTCCACCAGCGCGACCACTTCCTTGCCGTTTTCGGCCGCTTCCATCAGCGCCTGAACGATCTGCGATTCCCGCGCCATGCGGTAGAGGGTCATCTTGATGGAAATGACATCCGGGTCCTGCGCGGCCTTTTTCAGCATCGCGATGAAGGGCCGGATAGACTGATACGGATAGCTGAGCAGGACATCGTGCTTCTGCACCTCGGCGGCCAGGTCGTAGTCCTGCGGCGGGAGCATCGGGCGGGCCGAGGGATAGAACAGCTCGGGATGCCCGTCCGCTTCCATTTTGGCCGTCAGCTTGTAGAAGAAGCTCAGGTCCAGCGGGCTCTTCTGCGCAAAAACGCGCTTGTGCGTCAATTCCAGCTTTTCGCAGAGGATGCGCACGATCTCCTGCGGAGCCGTGGGGGTGACCTGAAGCCGGACTGCCGCCAGCTTGCGGCGGCGCTTGAGCAGGTCGGCCATGATCTCGCGATAGTCGATATCGTGGTCCATCATCCCCTCTTTCACATCGATGTCCGCATTGCGGGTCACCCGGAAGAGGCACTTTTCCTGCACGGTATCCTTGCCGAAGATCAGCGAAGCGTAGTGGAGCACCAGTTCTTCGGTCAGCGCGAACTCGGTGCGACCCTCGCGGCGGACCAGCTGCAACCGCTCCATCTGGCTGGAAATGGGGATCATGCCAAGGCTCTGCTCGCCCCGCTCCTTGAGCAGCACGCCGAGATAGATTTCCTTGTTGCGCAGGAACGGGAACGGGTGGCGGCTGTCCACGATCTGCGGGCTGAGGATGGGGAACAGTTCGCTTTGGAAGTATTTTTTCCAGAAGTGCTCTTCCTCTTTGGAGAGCGAATCGAAATCCACCTTTTTATAGCCGCAGTCCGCCAGATTTTCCAGCGCTTTTTCGTAGTATTTATCGCAGTCCTCCTGCAGATGGGCCGTTTCGGGCATGATGGCGTTCAGCTGCTCTTCCGCCGTCATGTTCGTCTTGTTCTCGCGCTTGTCCTTTTTGCCGTGCATCAGGTTGGCCCGCTCCTGCAGCGAACCGACACGCACCATGAAGAACTCATCCAGATTGGAGCCGTAGATCGCCAAAAACTTGACCTGCTCCCCCAGCGGAACATTTTTGTCCTTGCCCAGCACGAGCACGCGGCGGTTGAAGTCCAGCCAGCTCAGCTCACGGTTGATGAAAATGGTATCCTCTTTCATAATTTCTCCCCTTTTCCCGGGTTTGTTCAGCTCACATACGCCAGTTCGTTCCACTCTGCCACGATGCTTTCGGTCAGTCCCGGCACATTGGCGGCGTCCGCCACCCGCCGGAACGGTCCATGCTCCCGGCGGTAGTCCAAGATGGCCTGTGCCCGCTTTTCGCCGACGTCCGGCAATAAACAGAGCGTTTCCAGATCGGCGGTATTCAGATCGACCCGCGTCAGCTGGACCATCGGGGTCGTCTCCACCGCACCCGGCGTGTCTCCCGCCTTAGGCGGCGCGAACCAGACCGCCAGCCCGATGCAGCACGCCGCCGCAAGGGCCGCGTAGAGCAAAAACAGGCGCTCCCGTTTCCGGTGCACGTTCTGTGAACTGGTTTTCTCCATTGTACCTGACTTTCCTCCAAAAAGAAAGCCCCCTGTATCAAAAATACAGGAGACTTTACACAATTTTTACGCAGATGTTTCCGAAGTGCGGACCATGCCGTACAAAAGCTCTGCAGCCGCACCGGTATCGTGATCCGTTAGTGTCGTCTGACGGGCGGCAAGGCGCAGTTCGGCCGGGGCATCCGCCGGAACGACGCTGTGTCCCGCCAGACGGACCAGTTCCAGCATCGGGCCGCAGTCAGCCAGCACTGTCAGCTGTTCCGGCGAATAACCGGACGCCGGACAGACTGCGTTCAGCATCGCATTGCCGGACACGACGCCCGGGACCAGCGCCAGCACATCCGGGCGCAGACGCTCGACCCGTAGGAACGCCGCCGTATCGCCCAGCGCCTTGTCCAGCACGGGCAGAAGCGCCGTCTGCTTTTTGTCCTGATAGAACAGGATGCGCAGGACGTCCTCACCCTTGACATCCGCCGCATTGCTCAGGACGAAGGAGGTCCACTCCTGCCGCAGATGCGCTTCCAGCGCTTCGCTCATCCGCAGGACCCGGGTAGAGCCGTCCCGCATCTGCAGCGCGATGCCGACGCCCGCCACCGAGGGCAGAGCCTTCAGGACGGATTCCTCCATGCCGGTAAAGCTGCACAGGGCCGTGCCGCTGCCCTCGGCGAAGTTATAGGCCAGCGTTCCGCCGCAGACCAGCGCCGGGGCGCTGAGCCGGATGCCGCTCAGCAGCGAGCGGACTACCCGGGGCGACCGCTGCGAAAACACGGTCAGCTTGCCGCCGCGGCTGGCGAATAACTGCAGAACATCGCGGTTCAGCTGCGGAAGATCGCCCTCGGCGTTCAGCAGAAGGTTGTCCAGATCGCAGAGGACCAGCGTATTTTCAATGGATTCACTCATTCGTTGTTTCCTCCTGTGCGATGACGGAGTGTGGTCAGAAAGTGGGTAAAGTAATCCGGAAGCTCCGAGTCGAACCGCAGGAACTCGCCCGTGATGGGGTGGACGAAGCCCAGCGTCTTGGCGTGGAGACACTGGCCGTGCAGACTGGTGATGCAGTTGTGCGGTCCATAGACCGGGTCACCCGCCACCGGGTGGTGGATGGACGCCATGTGCACACGAATCTGATGGGTCCGCCCGGTTTTCAGGCGGCATTCCAGCATCGTGAACTCACCCAGCCGTTCCAGCACTTTGTAGCCCGTGTAGGCATACTTGGTGTGCGGCTCGCTGGCCGGATAGACCGCCATTTTCTTGCGGTCGGTCTTGGAGCGGCCCAGATTGGATTCCACAAAACCTTCGTCCTGCGCGAAACCGCCGTATACGATGGTGTTGTAGGCACGTTCCACGCTGTGGACCGCCATCTGCTGGGACAGCCCGATGTGGGTCGCATCATCCTTGGCGACGACCAGCAGACCGCTGGTGTCCTTGTCGATGCGGTGGACGATGCCGGGACGGATCTCCCCACCGATGCCCGAAAGGCTCCCCTTGCAATGCCACAACAGCGCATTCACAAGGGTCCCGTCCGGGTTGCCCGGAGCCGGGTGGACGACCATCCCCTTGGGCTTGTTGACCACCAGCAGATGCTCGTCCTCATACACGATATCCAGCGGGATATCCTGCGGCACGGCCTCGATGGGCTTTGCATCCGGGATCTCCAGCAGGATGATGTCTCCCGCCTTGAGCTTCAGACTCTTGGCCGGGGCTTTGCCGTTGCACAGCACATGGCCGTCCGCGACCAGCCCCTGCAGCGCGCTGCGGGACAGGCCGGTGTCCTCGCCGCTCAGAAAGCGGTCGATGCGCTGGCCCGCGCCCTCTGCTTCCACGATAAATTCACGCTGTTCCATGGTTTACTGCTCCTTTGCGCCGTCGCCGGAGTGCAGCTCTTCCAAAAAGATGACCAGCACCCAGAGCGCCACGCCCACGCAGACGCAGATATCCGCAAAGTTGAACACCGCGAAGCGCATGAACAGCAGGTTGATGTAATCCACGACCTCGCCGTTCAGCACACGGTCGATCAGGTTGCCGATGCCGCCGCCCAAGACCAAGATCAGGGCTGTCTGCTGCAAAGGATTCTTCCGGCTGCGGAAAAACAGCCAGTAGGCCACCAGAAGCAGCGCCGCGCTCGTGGCCACGATCAAAAACAGCTGCTTGCCGCTGAGCAGACTGAACGCCATGCCCTGATTGAGCACGAACCGAAGCTCCACCACATGCGGGATCAGCGGCATCGCGCCCACGGGCTGCAGCGCACTGACCGCCCACAGCTTGATGGCCTGATCGATGCCGACCAGCGCCGCCACACACAGCAGGTTGAAGATCACAAAAGCCATAACGAAATACTCCCAACGGCGGAACGAGCCGCCTGTTTTTATGATACTAAAAAGCGGCGCTCCCCTGCTCGAAAGGAGCGCCGCAGCGTTCAAACGGAAAAAGCCTTATGCTTCCACCACGCTTGCGCAGCGTGCGCAGAGGGTGGGGTGAGCCGGGTGCGTGCCGATGTCTGCGGAATACTTCCAGCAGCGCTCGCACTTGTCACCGGTGGCGTGAGCCGCGGCAACGCCCAGACCCTCGACAGCGGAGGCAGCGCCGCCCTCGCCCTTGACCAGCTCCACATGGGAGACGATCATCAGGTCTGCCAGCTCGTCCATGGGGATGCTGTTCAGCAGGTCATAGACGGCATCATTGCAGTACAGGGTGACGGAAGCTTCCAGCGATGCACCGATGGTCTTTTCGGCACGAGCCTGTTCCAGGACCTTCTTGACCTCGTCGCGCACGGCGATGAGCTGTGCCCACTTTGCCTTGAAGGCCTCATCGGCGGCATACTCGCCCGCCTTGGGCATGTCCTCAAAGACGACATACTTGTTCATGCCGTCCATCTTGGGCAGGAAGTCCCAGATCTCCTGACTGGTGAAGCAGAGGATGGGGGCGATGATCTTGTCCAGAGCGACGAGGATCTTGTACATGGTGGTCTGTGCCGCACGGCGGGCAGCGCCATTGGTGCAGTACAGGCGGTCCTTGGTCACATCCAGATAGAAGTTGGACATTGCGACGACGCAGAAGTTGTAAACGGCGTGGTAGACCTTGTTGAAGTCGTACACATCGTAGCCAGCCTTGGATGCCACGATCAGGTCATCCAGAGCGGCCAGTGCCCAGCGGTCGATCTCCTGCAGCTGGTCGTCCGCCACACAATCGGTGTTGGGATCGAAGCCGTCGAGGTTGCCCAGAATGAAGCGGGCGGTGTTGCGGATCTTGCGGTAAGCCTCGCTCAGCTGCTTGAAGATGTTCTTGCCGGCACGCACGTCCACGGTGTAGTCGGAAGAAGCCACCCACAGGCGGATGATGTCTGCGCCGTAGTCCTTGATGATCTCGCTGGGCTCCACGCCGTTGCCGGCGCTCTTGTGCATCTGCTTGCCCTGCTCGTCCACGACCCAGCCGTGGCACAGAACGGACTTATACGGTGCGCAGCCCTTGGAGGCAACGCTGGTCAGCAGGCTGGACTGGAACCAGCCGCGGAACTGGTCGCCGCCCTCCATATACATATCGGCCGGGAAGTGCAGCTCGGGGCGCTCTTCCAGAACGGCGGCGTGGGTGGAACCGGAATCGAACCAGACGTCCATGATGTCGGTGTCCTTGGTCCACTCGGATGCGCCGCACTTCTCGCAGACCTCACCAGCGGGGATGATCTGCTCTGCGTCATACTTGTACCAAGCGTCAGAACCTTCCTTGCGGAACAGCTCGCTGACGGCCTTGATGGTGGTGTCGGTGATGTGGTAAGCGCCGCACTTCTTGCAGTAGAAGGCCGGGATGGGCACGCCCCAAGTGCGCTGACGGCTGATGCACCAGTCGTTGCGGTCGCGGACCATGCCCTTCATGCGGTCGTGGCCCCAGTCGGGCATCCACTGAACGGTGTCGATGGCCTTGTAGACGTCCTCTCGGAACTTTGCCACAGAGCAGAACCACTGTTCGGTCGCACGGAAGATGATGGGGTTGTGGCAGCGCCAGCAGTGCGGATACTGATGCTTGATGTGCAGCTGGCCCATGACAGCGCCGGAAGCAGTCAAGTCGGCCAGAATGGTCTTGTTGGCCGCCCAGACGCGCTGACCAGCGTACTTGCCAGCCAGCTCGGTCAGATAGCCGCCGTCGTCCACGGGGACGGTGATGGCGACCTGCGGATACTTCTGGCAGACATTGAAGTCATCGACGCCGTGGCCGCCGGCGGTGTGGACACAGCCAGAGCCGCTCTCGAGGGTGACGTGGTCGCCGAGGATGACATAGCCTTCCTTGGGCAGATATACGTGGTTGTAGCGCATCAGCTCGAACTCAGCACCGCTGACCGGCTCGCCGACCACCTCATACTCGGTGATGTGGCATGCATCCATGACGCTCTTGACCAGCTCGGTGGCCATGATGTGATACTCCTCGCCGATCTTGACGAAGGAATACTCGAACTGGCCGTTCAGGCAGATGGCCTCGTTGGCGGGCAGGGTCCAAGTGGTGGTGGTCCAGATCACGAAGTAGGTCTTGTCCATCGGGATGCCGTACTTTGCCAGCACGCCGTTGGGGTCCTGCGAAACGTGGAAGCGGACGAAGATGGAATCGCACTCGTCCTCGCCGTACTCGATCTCAGCTTCCGCCAGAGCGGTGCGGCAGTCGGGACACCAGTACACGGGCTTCAGGCCCTTGTAGATGTAGCCCTTCTTGGCCATCTCGCCGAAGATCTCGATCTGACGAGCCTCGAACTCGGGCTTCAGGGTCAGATAGGGATGCTCGAAGTCGCCGATGACGCCCAGACGCTTGAACTGGTCGCTCATAATATCGATGTGCTCGGTGGCGAACTTTTCGCAGATCTGGCGCAGCTCCAGCTTGGAGATGTCCTTCTTCTTCTCGCC
>ERZ1026776.359-NODE-359-length-32701-cov-17.962262_pt1 | contig 32701 bp, 18 predicted proteins | sample MGYA00380125_ERZ1026776 | MGnify/ENA primary metagenome ERZ1026776 (study PRJEB33269, sample SAMEA4719761) | human gut metagenome | biome: human-associated habitat; feature: organic feature; material: feces | place: Cameroon | collected 2013-10 ...
GAAAAGGGTGAGACCCTGGCAGATTCCATGGCAGAGCACCCGAAGGTATTCCCGGCGATCATGGTGAACATGGTGGCTGCCGGTGAAGCATCCGGTAGCCTGGAAACGGCACTCGACCGAGTGGCGGTGCAGCTGGAGAAAAACAGTAAGACCCAGGCAATGCTGAAAAAGGCAATGATTTATCCAGTGGTAGTTTGTATTGTAGCTGTCATTGTGACGATTGTAATGTTGGTAAAGGTAATCCCTTCCTATGAAGATATGTTTAGTCAGTTGGGAACAGATTTACCTTGGATTACTAAGTTTTATGTGAATTTGAGCCATGGCATACAAAATTATTGGTTTATTATTATTCCGGTTATTATTGCGGCGGCAATTGGAATTAAATATTTTGCAGGTACGAATCCCGGAAAACATGTATTTGGCAAGATTGCTTTGAAACTGCCGCTTTTCAAAAAACTAACCGTGAAGTCGGCAGCCGCTATGATGGCGAGAACCCTGAGTACACTGATGGGTGCAGGTGTTCCGTTGATTGAAGCTGTGGATATCGTATCCGGAGTTATGAGTAATATCTATTTTAAAGAAGCCTTACAGGATGCGAGAGAAGAAATTACCATTGGTATGCCTTTATCCAGACCATTACAGGAGAGTGGATTGTTTCCTCCTATGGTATACCAGATGATCCGCATCGGTGAAGAAGCCGGTAGTACGGAAGAAATGTTGGACAAGATTGCAGACTACTATGATGAAGAAGTAGAGATGGAAATTCAGTCCTTGATGGCTGCTTTGGAGCCTATGATCATTATTGTATTGGCAATCGTAGTAGGCGGATTGATTGCGGCATGTATGGCACCTATGGTATCTATGTATGCAGCATTGGATAATTTATAATATTGGATTATCCGTTCTGTGTAGGGACAGGACGATAATTAATAAATGGGGCGGAAAACTTACTACCCTGAAATTAAAAAACACATAAAAAGGAGAATGTAATTATGAACAAGAAACAGAAGAGCTTAACTAACAAAGGTTTCTCCCTGGTAGAGCTGATCATCGTTATTGCTATTATGGCAGTTTTGATTGGTGTACTGGCACCTCAGTATTTGAAATATGTTGAAAGATCCAGAGAATCTGCTGATCTTGATAACTACCAGACTATTTTAACAGCATTACAGGTAAATGCATCGGATTCTCAGGCTACTCATAAGTTAACAGCTGGTACAATTACATTTGTAGTAAATACAGCTCCTGCTTTTGCAACTACAAATGCAGCTGATGTACTTAAAGATGCTTCTGCAGACCCTTCCGGATTAAAAACGAAGAGCACCAAGTATGGTGATGCTGTATTAACAATTGCTGTTGATGCTAATAATGTACCCACATTTACGACAGATAATTCCGATTTAGCACAGGCTCTTGGAATCAAAGTAACACCGTAATTAAAATGTTGAAAGGCACCTGACATGCTCCCAACAATTCTTCTCTACATAGTGATTTTCCTTTATGGAATCGTGATCGGTAGCTTCCTCAATGTGTTGATCTACCGTATCCCGAAAAAAGAGAATATTGTAACGACCAGGTCTCACTGCATGAACTGCGGTTATCAGCTGCGGTGGTACGACCTCGTACCGCTGTTCAGCTACCTGGCGCTGGGAGGCAGATGTCGGAAATGCAAGGCACATATCTCCGCTCAGTACCCCATCATTGAGGCTCTGAACGGAGTGCTGTACCTGCTCGTATTCTGGAAATTTGGGATGAGCGTGGATTCCCTAGTCTACTGCTTGTTGTTTAGTGCACTTCTTGCTTTAAGTGTGATTGATTTCAGAACATATGAGATCCCTGTGGGATTTAACTTATTTATACTGGCACTGGGGCTGATCCATGGAGTCTTCCACTATACACAGTGGCTGGATTTCCTGATCGGCTTCCTGTGTGTCAGTGTATTTTTGCTTATTCTGTATTACGCTACCGGTGGCAGAGCCATTGGCGGCGGTGATGTGAAGCTGATGGCGGTCTGCGGACTGTTGCTCGGCTGGAAATTGATTATTTTCGCATTTTTACTGGGATGTATCATTGGTTCCGTGATCCATCTGATCCGTATGAAAGTAAGCGGCGAAGGGCATGTCCTCGCCATGGGACCGTATCTCTCCGCAGGGGTGGCAGTCGCTGTCCTGTGGGGCAATGAATTCTTACAGTGGTATCTGGGTCTGTATCATTGAGACTGGGTACTTACATCTGATATGAGATTAGAAAGTTCTTGGGGCACTTTTTCTGTCCCAAATACGATAAAGAACCGATAAGAGGAAGGGTAGAAGCATGGCAATGAACAATCGCGTATTGAGTATTGAGATCGGTAACTCCTTTACGAAGATCTGCGAGATCGACTATAAGGTGAAGAAACCGAAGGTCTACAAGGTATTGACCGTCGAGACCCCGGAAGGCGTCGTGGTGGACGGCATGCTGCAGCCGACGCAGGAGTATGCGGATCACCTGGTGAACGCACTGGGCACGAACGGCATCCGCACGAAGAGAGTGATCTTCACCATTTCTTCTACCAGAGTGGCGAGCCGTGAGGTACAGATCCCGAACGTGAAGGCGAACAAGATCGAGGCACTGGTGAAGACTAACGCAAACGATTATTTCCCCGTGGATCTGACCCAGTATGAGATCGGACATTATCTGGCAGGCGGACTGACCGAGGAAGGGAAGCTGCGTGTCATGGCATTGGCAGTGCCCAAGGCGCTGTTAAACAGCTATTACCAGCTGGCGCAGATGTGCGGTTGGGAGGTTGAGTGCTTCGATTACAGCAGTAACAGCTTATACCAGATCCTTCGTGATGAAAAGTCCGAAAAAGTTACCATGATGATCAAGATCGATGAGAACAGCACCATCGTGACCGTGCTTTCCGCCGGCAAGGTGCTGCTGCAGAGAACCGTGGCATACGGCGTGCAGGATGCCATCGAGACCATGATCGCTTCCGGTGCCTATGCCGTGAGCGATCCCATGAGCGCGGTAGAGCGCTTCCAGAAGAAGACCTGCCTGAACAGAGTACTCCATCAGGGAGATAAGCTCTGGGAGGAAAATGCCGGACGCTGGGAAGACGAAGATGCCGGCAATGTGGAAGTCACAGCAGCCAGACAGAAGATTACCTCTACCCTGGAGCCTCTGATCGTCGGCGTCAACCGTGTAATTGATTTCTATGATTCCAGAAATGGTGATACACCTATTGAGAGAACTTACGTAACCGGCCTCGGCGGCAGCTTCAGCGGCATGAGCAAGCTGTTCACCAACTGCCTGGAGCGCAAGGTACATACCCTGTCTGATATGGATGATAAGATCGGCATGAGCAAGGCCATCCGTTCCACCAGACCCGCAGCCTATATTTCCTGCCTGGGCGCAGTACTTGCCCCCGTAGGACTGATCGATAAGAGCCAGCAGAAGGCCAAGGGCATGACCGTAGTCAGCGGCACGAACTACACCTTCGTCAGTGTGGCAGTCCTGGTGCTGGGCGTGATCCTGTCCATCGCCATGGCAGTCACTTCCCTGACCAGATACTTCGGCACTGTGGCGGAAAATGTGGCATTGCAGGCGAGAGTCGAGGAATTACAGCCCGCGCAGGCAGTATATAATGAATATCTCTCAGCGGCAGCACAGTATGATAAATACAAATATCTGTATGAGTATACTGAGAATCCCAATGAGAATCTCGTGGAGTTCATCAATGAGCTGGAGCAGATATTACCCAGTAGTTTCTGGACCAACAGCTTCAGCTCGGATCTGGAAGGAATCAGTATGTCCGTGTCTGTCGCTGGCAAAGAAGCAGCGGCGAGAACGATTCTGAATATCAGGAATATGAAGAGCATTTCCGATGTACAGATCAGTAATATTACAGATACGCAGAATGAAATTGGAGAATCGGTGGTTACTTTCTCCATTACAGGTACGTATGCGGATCTGAACGAAGAGACGGAAGAGACAGAAGAGACCGGAGAGACCTCCGGTACCACAGCACAGTAGGAGGCGGATAAGAGATGAAAGTAAAAAAGAGTGAAATTCAGCTTTTGATCGCGGTACTTGGGATCCTCCTCGTTGTGGTGACTTATTTCCTGGTATATGCGAAGTTCAATGAGTTGTCGGATTCTATGGAAAGTCAGAATATGTCATTAAGATCCCAGGTGTCTACACTGGAGATACTGGATCAGCGTAAGGCGGATTATCTGGCTGCTACTGAGAAGATGAAGACATATATTACCGGATTCGAGAGCCGTTTCCCGGCAGATATTTTACCGGAAGACAGCATTATGATGGTGAAGAACATGGAGACAGCGACCAGAACCTATGTCGCTAACATTTCTTTCGGTACGATTGCAGAAGTGGCCTATGATGCACAGGCTTCCGCAGACAATTCCGCCCTGGCAGCTGCAACAGCAGATGCACCGGCGGATACCGCAGCAGCGGAAGCAGATGCCGCAGTGTCCGGCACAGATACGACCACGGTTACTACATCCCCTGTCTCAACAGAAGGAACTGTATATGGGGATACTCATATGTATGAGGTGCCTCTGGGTATCAGCATCGAATGCACCTATGATGATTTTAAGGGGCTGGTTCGATATATTTACAATCAGCAGGAGCGTCAGAGCATTCAGGGCGTGAACATCAGCTATAATGGTGATAGCGGAAAATTGTCCGGCAATATGAACCTGAATACGTATTATCTGCTGGGCACGGATAAGGTATATAGTGAACCTTATATTCCCGATATGCCCATGGGTGTACAGACGATATTCGGAAACATGAACTAATAGATTTATTAATCGGGAGTTGTCGCAATGCAGAAGCATAGGAAGAAAAGACAACTGAATAATGAAGGCTTTTCCCTGGTGGAGCTTCTGATCGCCATTGTGATCCTTTCAATCATTGTAGTGCCCCTGTTGCACAGCTTTGTGACCTCTGCCAGAACGAACGCCAAGTCCCGCAGCACCATGCATGCCACAGCCATTGCTGAAGATGTCATGGAGATGTTCGAGGCACATACCCTGGAGGAAATGTCGGATATTTACACGGGTGTTTCACCGGCGGGATTTACCAATACCGCAGTAAAAGACGACACGACCGGCATCTGGACCTACACGATCCGGGACGATTCCACCACTTCCGGCACTTATGATGTAGTGGTGAAGGTGGATCCCACAGCATACAGTGCGGTGAACAGTGTGGCACGGGTAGATATCAAGAACCTGGCGGGCAATCTGAATGCTGTTTACAGTGAAGCGGCTGATGGCGCCACGGAAGCTTATTCTTATTTCGGCGGAGGACTCTATACAGCAGATATCATTCAGCATACTACACGAAAGACTGAGATCAATATTGACAGCAGTAAGATCAACGTAACGCTGGCAACGGGAGCTACGGTGGAGACAGAAGTCTATCTTGTCACAGCTTCCACAACGTATCATTGTGATCCCACGATCCTTGCAACGGGCAGATCTCCGGACTATCCGCAGACGGGAGCGGATTATGTGATTTTTTCCAACGAAGACAGTGTGCGCAGCCGTGCAGCACAGGTGAATGATGTCAGCGAGCTTGGCAATCAATTGGCGAATATCATTGTCTGTGTACAGCCTCGTGTGGAAAGTGCTCATTACGATGCCGGAAGACCTGCCATTATAGACCGGATAGTGTTCAACAACCCGGACAATGTGGAGACGAATCTGCTGGTAGTGGAGCAGACCGAGAGACAGGACCGAATAGATATGCTGAGGGATGTCTTAGCGACAGATTATGATACCATGCGCAGTAAGTATGGGATATCTCTGGAACTGCGGGAAGCATGGCCCGGCTGGATGCCAACCTCCGGCACAACACAGACGTCTGCGGGAACTCTTCGCACGAATCTGCTGGACGAGAGTGACGGACTTACGGCATATGTATTTGAGAATTCCAGCATGACCGGCGCGGGGGCCGGAACGGGACTTAATTATGAACTGGCGAAGAATATCATGTCAGTGACGAATCTGACACCGGCCAGGGCGCAGGACCGTATTTACGACATGGAAGTGAAGGTCTATGCAGAGGATAAGATAGCAGACGGCAGCCCGATCATTACTATGACAGGAACGGTAACGGAATAACAGGAGAATCCGGAAGGAAGCGTAAGAACCATGAAGATACGTGGCAGAGACTTCAAATTACATAAACAGACAGACGATAAGGGCTCGGCAATGGTCGTTGTGATCATAGCTATGGCCTTTATCGGCATTTTAGCCAGTGTTTTGATGTATATGTCCTTATTGAACTATCAGATGAAGGCGAATAACCAGCAGACGAAGGACAACTTCTATTCGGCAGAGACAGTGCTGGATGAGATCCGTGTCCATATGGAAGAGCAGGTGTCCGCGTCCCTGGGAGATGCCTACACGCAGATTCTGGTGAACTATGATGACACTTCCGTATCCGAGAAGGAGAGTAAGCTCCGCTATGCGTTCTTAAGCAGTATGCAGAAGGCGTATCAGTGCAGCGATACCGCCAGCTTAAATTACTATGATCTGAAGAAAATGTTTGACAGTCTGTCACCGGAAGTGAAGGAAAATACAGTGTTGCAGACCAGTGACGGAGTCAATTCCTATACAATACAGATGGTGGACGGCGCCGAGCAGATGACAGGCACAAACGGCTCCGGAGATGCAGTGAGGGATCTGCCTAAGGGACAGCTTACCCTGTTCACGGACGGATTATCTTTTCAGAAATTAAAGGTGACTTATACCAATGATAATGGTTATGTCTCTGTGATCCAGACGGATATCCGCGTGAAAATGCCGGATATGAGCTTTGCACAGGCAGTAAGCCTGCCTTCACTGACCGGCATGTCACTGGTGGCGCAGAAGAATATTCAGGTGGTAGCGGAGAGCGGCAAATTAAGCGACGCGAAGATCGCCGGAAGCTTCTATGCGGATAAGGTACTGGTGGGTAATGAGGACGATACAAACAGTGTAAACGTGACCCTGACCCTGGCAGAGCCGACAGGTAAGGAAAATGATGATAAGCGTATGGTAGCGGCTACGGAACTGTATCTGGGCAAGGGCGCAACACTCGAATCCGACAGCTATGGAGAACTGTGGGCAGGCAAGATCACCATGCACGGAGCAGCGACATCTACCGGCAACGCGAATATGAATTTCAAGGGAAATGATGTCTATGTAGCGGGAGATCTGCGCATAGACGGCGCAAATAATAATTTTACCGCAGGCAGTCTGGTGGATGAGAATTATTCCGGACAGTATATAGGCTTCGGCACCGGGGAGAACGGTGACAGCAGTGCTATCGTAGTCAACGGTACCGGAACGGATATTGACTTGAGCGGCCTGATCAATCTGACTTTGGCAGGCAATACCTATATTGCCACGAAAACTGCTAAGGATAATCTCACCGAGGCGGATGGAAAGCTCAATGGCAACGCCTCTGACCGCAAGGATATCCTGATGGGGCAGTCTATTGCAGTCAAAAGTGATCAGCTGGCATATCTGGTACCGGCAGATCTGGTAAAACAGGGTACCAATCCTGTGACCAAGGAGCAGGCAGATACCATGGGGAATACGGCAGTTGATTTTAATGCTGCCAGCAGGATGCTTGGCGGTAACAGCCTTGCTTCCTATGGTATTACGAAGTTTATTACGAACGGTAGCAGCGACAGTCAGGGTGTACGTACTTTTTATAAGAGATTAAACAGTAAGATCACCATTGTGTATTATTATGTGTCCTTTGACAGCTCTACCCAGGCGGGGAGAGAAGCTGCCAACCGGTATTTTCAGGATTATTATAAGGTAAATAAGAGTACCATGGATGCCTATGCCAGCATCTACACCGATGGCATCAAGATCCGTAACCAGAGTGCCGGTGCCTATATCATGCACCTGGCAGGTAATGTGGTGATGGCCGACAAGGATCAGGCTACAGGCAGTTACAGCAGCAACCTGCAGAATGCCACATTAGGCAGTGATCAGAGCAACATCGGCTACAAGCAGCAGCTGGCAGCGGATGATTCCAAATTCAAGGCACTCTGCAAGAAGCTGATCGATGGCTATGAGCAGCTTACTCCTTCCGAAAAAGCGGATGCTGCCAATGTATATAGCAATCTGGTAAATACGGACGCGATTACAAGCTTTACCGGTGTGGTCCGTGGCGCGGGACTGGTTGTTGATACAGAGAAGTATTTTGGAAGTACTGCATATCCGGAGTGCAAGGCAGTCATCGTATATGGTGATTATACCTATCCCGAAGCGGGACATGCGGATTTCAAGAATGGTATCATCATCGCGACGGGCGATGTGAAGATACAGGATGGCAAAGAATTTAACGGTGTGATCCTGGCAGGCGGCGATATCCTGTTAGGACAGAATGTGAAAGTGACACCGGACAAAGAAGCAGTGCTTCGCGCGCTGACCTATTCCAAGGAGGTTACAGGCTCCGGCGGCGGTCAGAAGGAATATCATGTAGTGGATTTCCTGATCGGCGGCGAAGGTTACCTGCAGAATAACAATAAGACCTACCTGAACAGCGATATTAATTTAGGAGACCTGATCGTATATGAGAACTGGCAGAAACAATAAAAACGGTGGCTTCTCACTGGTGGAGCTCATCATCGTCGTCGCCATCATGGCGATCGTGGTGGGAGTCATCGGATTGTCTGTGGGAACACTCACCGGAAGAAAAACTGCAAAATGTGCGGATGAGATCGTTTCGACCCTGGAGAGAGCAAGAGTGCTGACCCTGGGAAAAGAACAGAACCAGGTGGAGTTTGTGTTGCTGCAAGATAGCAGCACCGGCGAGTACCGGGCACGGGTCTATCAGGGTGGAAACATCGTTTCGGATAGAATCGTGGGGAAGGAGCCCATCACAATACAAGTATATTTTGATGACGATTCCACTCCCTATAATTTGTCACAATTAAAAGGTACATTACCTTATGCATCCGCAACCGATGGACTGCATCTGGTGTTTAATAGAGCATCGGGAGCTTTTGAAGAGAAGACCTGCGCTGCTGCAGATGTGGTAAAGGACTATTGTAAGAAAATTGTGATCAGCAACGGAACAAGAACGATAACAATCACAACAGTCGGCAGAACCGGCAAAATCCTGAAGAAATAAGGAGGTTGACTATGCGTATCGGAAAAAAAGGATTCACTCTCGTAGAAGTGATAGTGTCCCTGGCAATCATGACCATTGTGGCAGGATCCGTGGGCGCCTTTATCGTCGCAGGCAACAATTCCTACCTGCGGGGGAATAAGGAACTGACCCTGCAGGAAGAAGCACAGCTTGCAGCGAATCAGATGATCGACCTGATTATTGATGTGGAGAAGGATATTAATTTCACACCGGATCATACCGGCACAGCAGTGGATCTGGACGGCAGTACCGCCAAGGATGCAGCCGGCAATGAGATCACCACAGCCCATGTCAGTGAACTGCGCCTGGTCAATAACGAGAATACCTATATGATCCGCTGGCAGGGAACCGCAGCAGGGGATTATGCAACTGCGAATCAGGTATACCTCTATGAAGTGAAAAATACAACAGATGCGGATGGCAATCTCGTCGTAGGAGATCCCACCACCGCAACCCCGGCACTTATGGCAGAGCATGTCACAAGCTTCAGCGTAGACTTAAGCCAGGTGAAGGACAAGCGGAAAGTTATCCTGAATATGACCTTCACTTACCAGGACAGAAGCTATGAAATCGCAGAGACTATAAAGCTTAGAAATGACCTGGAGAAGACCGGAACTGCGTACGCATGGATCAGCGCTCTGACTATTGATCCTCCCAGCGCAACATTACGCCAGGGCAAGATACAGCAGTTTACCTATAATCTGAGCGGTGACGCAGAGGCAGTTGCCGAGGGCGTTACCTGGAGCGTGTCCTATGCTTCCGGGGCTAATTGTAAGAGTACAATTAATCAGGATGGTATTTTAAAAGTAGATGATGAGGAAACTATCGGCACGAATGTGCTGGTGGTAAAATGTACTGCAAAAGCAGATACCAGTATGGTGGCATATGCATATGTGACAGTAGAAGAAAGATTGATAGATTCTCTGACGATTACACCACATGATGGCAGCCTGATTCCTTTGGAGAGTTGGCAGAATGGACAAGAGGCTAACGCAGTCGGTGATGGTAAAAGAATTAATTTCACATGTACCATAGATGGCAAGGAAAGTGCAAAAGAAAAAGGCGTAGAATGGACTGTGGAACGTGTGGATGGCACTACTCGAGCAGCGAGAACTGTAATTTCAAAGACAGGAGCTATGACTGCATATCTTGTAGCGGATCTAGAGGAAAAACAGGGATATCATGTGCTGAGGGTGATTTGCTCATCAGTAGCAGATCCTTCTATGAAGGATGAGGCATTGATCACAGTCTCTAATGTTCCTGGAAAATACAGTGCGGAACTGATTGCCGAAACTTTGACTACCTATAAATTCGATGAGGGAAACCAGAAGAGAATCGGCTATTGTGTTAATATCGAATGTCTTCCTTCCTGGGCAGATTACCGAAACGGTTATCCGAAGATTTCATGGGAAATAGTAGGAGATTCTAAAGGATATACATTTGGTCCTTCCGGCAGTGATTATGAACAGATATTATATTGTAGTTACCATGAAAATGTATATGAGCCGCCCGTGACTGTACGTGCTACGGTACAACTGGATGCCACAACGACGGTATATCCCACGATAGATATTAAGATTCCCAAGCTGAAGACAGCATTGGCGGAGGATAAACCGTATATCAACAGCGATCAGTTTGTACTGAACAGAAACGGTGAAATAGAGTGTTGGTTGGAAAATTATGATGGCACAGGTAAAGTAACCTGGAGATTTGCCAATGATGTGGAATTAGGGCTGGCGGCATCGAGAGAAATTGAAGATCAGCTTGATCCTAGTAAGGATAAAGAATACGTAAATATTTTGTCGCAAAGAATGGTTGGATTCAGCAGATATAAGGAGAGAGATAAAAAAGGAAGTCTTCCGGATGCTTATGAAGATGGAACGAGACAGGTATTCCCAAATATGACTTATGATTCGAAAAATGACCATGCGTATATTTGGGCAAAATATTCACTTCCATGGAATCAGGAATATCGATTGACACTGGAAGCAGTGGATGAAGAGGGGAATGTGATTGCAGAGACAGATATTCTGATACCGGAATGTAAAGTACTGTTCCCCAGTGGAAGTCGTTATATGACAGTTAATCAGGGACAGGCGATTTATCCGAGATGTAAATGTGATAGTTGTAAAAATGATCCAAATCATTCACATTGGGGTAACGAAACTGCACCGGCATTGTACAACCAGTGGATTTATGTGACTTTGTATGGCTTTTATGTAGGAAATCTGGGATTGAAAGATTCCGGTAATTGGCTGAATCTGGGTAGTAAAATGTACGGAGATAGCAAGCTGGCTGGAGGTACAGGAATTTCTGAAACTACATGGACGGCAGACGAAGGTGTTTTACAGATATCCATTGGTGCCATGGAACAGAATAAAGACCTGTATCTGCAGTTCTATGATAAAGATCATTATAATGAACAGGATTATAGGCTGGACCGTGTATTAGTAATACAGTGGAACAGGAAGGATGCACAATGACGCGTAACTTGAAGCACAACACAAAAAAGTACATAGCAGGAATCCTCACCATAGCTTTGGCAGCCGGAGTCTGCCAGAGCTATGGCTCTATGGAAGTAAGTGCGCTGGAGATGACACTACCCGGCATCGAGAAGCTGGTACAGGATACAGTAGCATCTTCGGACAGCACCTTCCACATTTTAGAGATCGTACCTTCTAAAGAGGACGCTTCCATCGGATATCTGATCGGTGGCGAGGAACCGGTATCTAAAGGACGTAAGCTTTCGGAGCTCCCGGCAGCATCAGAGAGACAAAACGCCATGGCTGCGATCAACAATAACAGCCTGGGGGATCTCGCAGGAAGCAACGGTCCGGTCAGCTTTTTTACCTATAATGAGGGAGAGGGAAAAAGCCGGACCGAGGAAATCCGTGGCTCTTTTGTGAAAAATGCGGAGAATAAAGGTCAGTATACCTATAGACAGATAGAACCGGTGTATAGGTTGTTTGTAGCGGGAGACAGCAATGAACGTTATGACCGGTATAGTACGATCGAGGCTTCCGGAGCTTCTAACGAGAACAAAAAGAGTGTATCTCCTGTATTTTCTAAAGTGTCCGATGCTGCCGGAGGAAAACTGGAAATGACCATCGGAGATCCAGCGGAGACGGCTCTTGCAGCGACGAAATATGCACTGACTCCGTACGATAAAAATTCCGACGGCAATATGAACGATATTACTAATATAGCTTTTAATGCAGGTGATTATGTCAATAGGGAAGTGTATAGAAGGACTGATAATGTATACACTTACCTTGGTAAGGTGGTATACGGCAGCAAACTGCCAGCAGGATATGCTATCCAGAGCACTGCCATGACTTCCGAAGATACTTCCGAAAATACTTCCGAGGCGTCAGAAAATCAGGGAGAGTCGACAACAGCGGAGAACTCGGGACTAATAACGGCAGCATCTGCATCCGGGAATGACGCAGCAGCGGAGTCCGGTAATGAGATGCAGACCATCAGCGTACAAAGCACATCCGGAAATGATATTGTGACTTCAGAGCAGAAGATAATGACAGCTTCTGAACCTTCATCAGAACAGAAGATAATGACTGCTTCTGTTCCATCATCCGAACAGGACAACAATCTCTATATTTTGAATATGGCCAACACCACGGCTACTCTATGGGCAACCTGGAAGGCAAATTCGGATGGAACGGGGGGAAGTTATACACTGACTCCTCCTGCGGATGGCTATTTTGTGCATTTCACGGAAAATACCTCCGGTGATTATTATGTGTCTAAGGTGACATTATCCAACACTAATGGAGACTACAAACTGATCGATTCTTATCAGAGAAATGATAACGGTAAATATGTGCTGAAAAGCAGCGGTAGTATGAAGGTTTGTCTTCAAGGAGAACCAGGCTACGATGCATCAAATAGCTATGATTTTATAGGTGATAATGCGAAGAATGCGTTGGATACTGTAACATATGACGGTGGTTTCTGCAATAAAGAATGGTTCAAGAAGCAGGTTCTGAATCTGTCTGGCACCAGCCGGTATGAGAGCGGCAGCGCTTCCGGTACCGGTGGAGAGATGGATCAACTGAAGATTGAAGTGACAACTTTGACAGTGGAGGAACTGGCGAAACTGGTAAATCCGGAGGAACAGGCTTATTATGGCGTGGATCTGGACAGCGTGGATCTGATCTATCTGTCAGGGAAGGGAACCTATACGAATAAAGATTCTGCAGTAAGCAAAGATGCAAGGGTTGCAGCAGCAAGATACATTGCGAAAAAAGCTTTTGGCATTATTGATAATGCTGGAACGCGATCGGATGCTTCCAGAGTTCCTGTCATCATAGACTATAGTTTTTATACCGATAACCGTGATGCGGGGAATAAAGAAATGACCAACCTGGCACTGACATTGATGAGAGTATCCGATACCGGCACAAAGCTTGCGCAAAACATAGCGAAGGACAGTACCAGCTTTTGGACAAAGACTCTGACTGATGCCACTTATATCACAGCGGTAAATAACATTATCCAGTCGGCTGCAGGTGCGGCAGGCGTACAGAATGCCACATCCCTGTCCCTTGGAAACGGTGTGAAAGAATTTCTGACGGAGAATGTATTTTTATACGACAACAGCACTACCGGTTATGTGGCAAGCGACTACCTGACAGATATCCAGAATGATACAGGCAGAGCATGGATCTACCGTACAGTGCTGGAAGAGATTCAGTATGAGAACTTCCTGGCAGAGAAAAACGGAACGACCACGAAATTAACTGAGAGCATTACCAAAGCTTCCATCACCAGGTATATTCTGAACTGGTACATGCACAGAGTGACGGTGAAATCCTCCATCCGTGTACTGGATCTGGAACCCTGCTATGATTTCAGCACGTCTTCTGCGACAACACTTACGGCGGATCACGTGAAAGAACTGATGGGCAGGAAGGATACATATACTGGAACCGTGGATATTACGCAGATGCCTTCCGCTGAGTTCATCGGTAAGATCGAAGACCTGAATGAAAAATACGACATGATCTATCTGGGAGCACAGGTAGGTGCCATGAATACGGATTCTTCGGGGAATACAGTATATAATGACAGCCGCCGCATGAACGGACTGATCTATTCCCATGTGGGAGATTATTACGATTATTCCGGAGAAACCTTCAATGCACAGCACAGATTGCACGATGATACTCTGAATCATAATGTGACAGGGGACAGTAGTGATCTTAATAATAACACCAACGTATATCGAGGTCCGGGCAATGATATGAACTCTACCAGATATAAGGAGTTCAAACAGTTTGTTCAGGCGGGATATCCGGTAGTGATTGCTGATAAATTCCTGAATATTGCAAGTGACGGACAGGCTACGGCGTCTATGGTGACACTGGATAAAAATTCTTATTTCTACAAAATCGTAGATTTTATGCTATCTTCCAAGGATGCCAACGGAGAATATCTTTACTGGCAGAAGAATGTATACGCAGAGAGCCAACTGCTACAGGATAGCAGCGGCTTGGGTTCTTCCCTTTCCGAGAGACAGAATACTTTCTGCAACTACCTGAATCTGTCCAAACTGTCGATAGACTGGGTAACCACGCTGGGAGAGACTGCATATCCGGAAGTATTAACTTACGGCAATAAGCAGGAGCAGAGTAATCAAAGTTACTTGGGCAGAATTGATGGAAAGTATCAGTTGCAATATATTTTCACGTTATCTAATGATGCGGCGGCTTCTCAGGTAACGACCACTTATGATTGCAAGCTTTTTGTGGACAAAAATTCCGACGGACGTTTTGCGGGATCCGATTATGTGGAAGGTCAGACGAACGGAGCTTCTGAAGAACTGACTGGTTTGAAATTGTATCTCCGCAAAGGTTCTGAATGGCAACAGGTAGATCCAGTCACGTATTCCGGAACGGCACATTATGAATTGCAGACGGGAAATGTTTATAAAGTGGTACGACAATTACCGGATGATTATGTAGGCGTGATTCCCTGGAAACTGATATTTTATGATAATGCAGACAGATTGGTTCGTACGGCACAGTCCGGCTATACCGCAGTACCGCAGCAAACAGGCAAGAAAACGATTAAGGTATTACAGCTTTTATCGGAAAATAATAATAACTGGAATCTTGAGGAGGATCTCAATAACAGTAATAGTGACTTCTATAAATATATAAATGGACTAAAGGACTGGGAGGTTACGGTAAAGAGTATAACAGTATCTCAACTTGTGGAAACAGAACTGGGAATGCCTTATTGGAATACAGGAGACAGTGAGCTTGAAAGTTGTTATGTAAAAGCCTGCAATTATATGCAACAGTATAATATGCTTATACTGGGATTTTCAGACAGCTATCGTTTCGGTTACCAGTATGATAGTGATAATGTAATATACAAGTATAATTTGCAGGGAGCCAAATGGGATACTGTAGTGGCGCAGGCTGTATGTGCATATATTGAGTCCGGCAATAGTGTTCTTTTTACACATGATACTACTTCTTACATTAATGATATGAATAGTATCGGACAATGGAATGATCAGGGATGGTACGAGTCGGGTAAGAAGAATGGATGGTATTGGGGATATGAAATCAACCGTTCAATTCGCGCATCCGTAGGACTGGATCGCTATGGTGCATTGAAAGAATATTACCAGGCTCTTATGGATTCCACATCCTACGGTCCTACGAAGGAACGTTATCAGAGTTACCTGAATACTTTGAACGGATTCGCCTATGATGAGATCAAAGAGCCTAATATGGATCAGAGTTTGGGGCAGCTAGAAGGACTTACTAAATATACGGTGATACGTTTCTTACGCAATCCGTTGGAGGCATTGCGGACAAACAAAAATTATAAGGATGTTTATTTCCCTGTAAACAATGAGCTTTTGTATGAGGCAGGATTTAAGGCAGCCTATAATGACTTTGCAAGCGGATGGAATAAACCCAGTTATATGTTGAAGGGAACTTACGCAAAAGAAGGAGAGTCTGAATTGGCGCTTCGCGCAACGCAGGTCAATGAAGGACAGATTACCCAGTACCCGTATCTGATTTCTAAAGATGAGCAGAAGAGTCTGAAGGTAAGTGCAACCCACTATCAGTGGTTGCAACCGAACATGGAATTGGATCGTGATGGAGATGGGAAAAACGATATTGTGGTATGGTATTGTCTGTCAGATATTTATAATAACAGTAAATATCCTACGAACATCTATAATATCTGTCCAAACGACGTGGTGAACAACTACTATATTTACAATATGAGAAATGTTACCTACTCCGGAGCAGGTCATTCCAAGCCGGACAGCGGCGCAGAGATGAAGCTGTTCGTCAACACGATCATTGCTGCATACAATGCAGGAATCTCGGCCCCCAGCGTATCCTTCAAGGATGACAAGGGATATGATTTAAGTTCCATTTACGTAATCAGTGATCCCGTGAACAACACGATCCTGAAGGCGGCAGATCAGGGCAACATTAGATCCACCGACGCCGGAGATGTGGTCAGTGTGAAGTTTGTAGCGGAAGATGATAATATCTTAAGCGGTAATCCACAGATCTGCGTAGAGTTCTACAAATCCGCAGGATCCGATACGAATGCCACGACTGTGGATGGAATAGACGAAAAGGTTGTTTCTCTGAACGTATCCTCTGTGAAAGACTCTTCCGGCAATGTCGTAGCGGTTCAGGACAGTCACTATGTGGTTGGCAATAATCTGACCTATACAGTGACTTACCCGCTGGCGGAGATGGGATTGTTCAATGGCAATTCCGGAAAAATCAGATCTGACGCTGAGGCGACGAAAGTGTACGTTCGGGTCTACACCCTGTTTGAAAACGGCACCAAAGCCACTCCCGCTAATACCGACAGCATCGCTATCAGCGCCCAGGAGCTGTTCGAACTGGATTAACTTTACTGATATCCATAAAAATAGTTCTATATAAGAATCATTCTATACAAGAATCATTCTATACAAGAATAGTTCTTACAAGAATAGATCTGTACAAGAATAGATCTGTACAAGAATAGTTCTGCACACAAATAAATTTATGTAAAAGTAATAATGCATAAAAAGCAGAGTTGTGAGAAATAACCAATTTCCACAGCTCTGTTTTTGTGTAGTTTTTCAGCACTTGTTTTGCCGGATTCCCTTGCAGAATGGATACCTCTGTGATATATTAAGTTCATCTATAGAAAGTCTGTATAGATAAGATTTCGAAGATACCATATACTAGGATATCATCATATATGGGCATCATTTTATCGCACCTTGTGTGCAGTTCAAGGCATATCGCCGTGAAATTCACTTTTTACAATGTAAGAGGAATGAGCAGGAAAGGAGTATTTATTGGAACTGAACGATATTGTAACGAAGAATTTTGAAAGTTATGCGGATGTAGCGGCAGATATAGTGAATGCATTACTGCATGAGGGAACCGTGGTGGTGACCGGTGAGGAGATGCTTACAGCTGCAACGGAGAGCCTATATGCAGACAGCACGAATACATTGCACAACCAACTGGAAGATGTCGCAAAATACCATGTGATAGGCGGAATGCCAAGAGCCTTGTATCTGTTTGCGAATCAAATGAAAGTGGATAAGGGCATGATACTGCGCAAAGCTGGATACATTGGCGGAGAATACCGCAGGCAGTACGAGAAGCAGAATCACGGATTATATCCGGTGATAGAACTGGTGCTATATTGGGGGATGGCACGGTGGAAGGCGAGTAACAATTTGCGACAGCTAATAGACACTGGCAAAGGCAAGATTGCAGAGACTACATGGAAATATGTAGATGATATGCAGCTTCACGTGTGGGAAATGCGATATCTCCCGAAGGAAATCCGCGAACGCTTTCATAGCGATATGCGCATTGTATTGGATTATCTTGCAGAAGGAAACGCATATCGTTCAGACCGAAAAGTAATTCATAAAGAAGCTACTATCAAAATGCTACGGGTATTGTCCGGCGATAAAAATGTGGATGATACCGAAGAAATCTTAAAAGGATTAGATATTGCAGAGGAGGATGAGATCAGCATGTGTGAATTGTTTGACCAGTATACGAGACGGGGAATTTCCAAGGGGATTATTATTATGTGTAAAGATTTTAATACTACCTATGAAGATACGCTACATAAATTAAAGAATAAACTCAATATTTCAGAAAAGGAAGCTGAAGAACAGATGAAGCTTTATTGGTAAAAAGATATTGACTTTTATTTCTTACTATGCTAAATATATACTATACCTACTGGAACAGTAGGAATATAAAACATAGTATTATACATAGGCATAGGAGGAGAAAAAGATGGCATTTGCAGCAGAGACCATATGTGTCCAGGGAAGTAATGAGAGAAGGGATCCGTTTGGAGCCATCAGCATGCCCATCTATCAGAATGCGGCGTATGCTCATCCGGGATTGGGGCAGAGCACAGGATATGATTATTCCCGTTGCAGTAATCCTACCAGAGATGAAGTGCAGAAGACGGTTGCTTTATTAGAGCAGGGAACGGAGGCTCTTGCATTTTCTACCGGTATGGCAGCGATCACCGCACTGATGGAGATTTTTTCTCCCGGGGATCATCTGATTGCTACGGATGATCTGTATGGCGGTACATTAAGACTTTGGAACACGATCAGCCATAAGAATGGAATATCGGTAGATTGTGTGGATACTTCAAATGTGGAGACTGTGAAGGCAGCGATCCGTCCGGAGACGAAGGCGATTTATTTAGAGACTCCGTCCAACCCTATGATGAAGGTCGCAGATATTCAGGCAATCGCAGAACTGGCACACGAGAATGGTTGTCTTCTGATCGTTGACAATACTTTTTTATCCCCGTATTTTCAGAAGCCGCTTACCTTAGGAGCGGATGTTGTAGTGCACAGCGGTACGAAATATCTGGAAGGCCATAACGATACTTTATCCGGATTCCTGGTAGTAAAGGATGATGCCCTGTACCAGCAGCTGAACAATATTTATAAGACGACAGGAGCCTGTCTCTCTCCGTTTGACAGCTGGTTGTTACTCAGAGGTATCAAGACACTGGCAGTCCGTATGGAGCAGCATCAGAAAAATGCCCTGACAATCGCACACTGGCTGGAACAGAGACCGGAAGTGGAAAAGGTATATTATATCGGTCTGGATTCTAGACCGGATAAAGCTCTGATCGATAGACAGTGCAGCGGATACGGCGGAATGATCTCATTCCGGTTGAATTCACCGGAGAAAGCTGTTAAAATCTTGGAGAGCGTTCAGCTGATCCGTTTTGCGGAGAGCCTAGGAGGCGTGGAAAGCCTTCTGACCTATCCGATGAAGCAGACCCATGCAGATGTACCGGTAGAGGTGCGTGAAGCTTTGGGAGTGGATGAGAAGCTTCTGAGAATGTCCGTAGGTATTGAAAATATAGATGATCTGCTGGCAGATTTAGAGCAGGCCTTTGCTTAGTGTGGGTGTAACCTGGTATACATAGTAGTTAAGCCAGCTCCGCGTAGAGCTTCACAGAGGGCCAGCAACGATGCAACGTGTCAGGGCGTGCAGAAGGTCTGGAAGAATGCATAAAGCCGGCTAAACCTCTTAAGGTGGCTCCGGGCTTGACAGTGGTTCTATTATGGTTTCTTACTATGGGAATATTCAGTTATTAAAGGATAGAGGATTAAGTATGACTACATACAATTTTGATAAGATTACGAACCGGAAGGGAACGAATTGTCTGAAATATGATTTTGCGGTGGAGAGAGGAAAGCCGGCGGATGTGCTGCCCTTGTGGGTGGCAGATATGGATTTCCCGGTATCCGAAGAGATCTCGAAAAGTCTTCATGCTGCGGTAGAACATGGAATCTACGGCTATACCCAGCCGAAGGATGCTTATTACAATGCTGTGATGAACTGGATGGAGAGGAATCATAATTGGAAGACGGAGCGGGAATGGATCGTGAAGACTCCGGGTGTGGTATTTGCTCTCGGCGCAGCGGTTAAGGCATTTACTGATCCGGGAGATGCTATATTGATTCAGAATCCGGTGTATTATCCGTTTACTAATATTATCCGTGACAATGACCGGAGAGTAGTAGACAATACATTGATCTATGAGAAAACGATCGGACAGAGCGGAGAGAATGGATACCGGATTGATTTTGAAGATTTTGAGCGGAAGCTTGAGCAGAAACATATAAAACTGTTTATTCTGTGCAATCCTCACAACCCGGTGGGCAGAGTGTGGACGGTAGAGGAACTGCAAAAGCTGGGAGAGATCTGCCTGCGCCATCAAGTGATCGTAGTCAGCGATGAGATTCACAATGATTTTGTCTATCCCGGTTACGAACATACAGTGTTCGCCAACGTAGATCCCCGTTTTGCGGAGTTTACTGTGACATGTACGGCACCCAGCAAGACATTTAACCTGGCTGGTTTACAGATCTCCAATATTTTTATCCCGAATGAAAATCTGCGTAAGGCATTCAAAACAGAAATTGACAGAACCGGCTATGATGAGCCCAATGCCTTAGGAGTGGTGGCATGTGAGGCAGCTTACCGTGCAGGAGAAGACTGGCTGGATCAGTTAAGAGCTTATTTGCTTAAGAATCTGAATTTCTTACGGAATTTTTTACAGGAGAAGATTCCACAGATTCATCTGGTGGAGCCGGAAGGTACCTATCTGGTATGGCTGGACTGCAGTGAGTTGGGAATCACCGGTGAGGAGCTGGATCAGTTCATCGTGGACAAAGCAGGACTTTGGCTGGACGGAGGATCCATGTTCGGACCCAGCGGAGCCGCTTTTCAGCGCGTGAACATCGCCTGCCCCCAAGCTACACTGGAACTTGCCTTGAATAAGTTAAAAGCAGCGGTGGATAGTTTGAAATGATGATTCGAACGATTTCGCGAGACCGTTCCGGAGAAGGAGATATATTGACAGATGAATATTCTCGCGTCAAGAAAACGTGATTCCGGTGTGGTGGACACATGCATTCTTGACACGGAAACCACCTTTGCTTGATTATCTTTTACAAGAATAGCACCAGTGTCAAGACCAGAACCGCTTTGCAGGGCGTTAACCGGCTTTACCTTGGTGAGATTTCTTGTATCCTATATACTTGCTAATCTGTTTCTTGAGCACTAGACATCAGGGACATCCAAGCCGGAATATTCAGACAGATTCACGAGACCGCTCCGGAGCATGATATCTGCTGACAGATTCACGAGACTGTCCCGAAGCATGATATCTTCTGACAGATTCACAAGTCTGTTCCGGAACAGGATAATATTGCCGGATACATGGTATATTTTTACATTCTTGTCCATATACTGTAACATATCAGACCATTCATGATAGATTATGATAGTTCCGACGGAACCTGTGATCCCTGATGAATGGTCATGCTTTATCGGATCACGCGGTAGGAATCAGAATCCGCAGATCCATAGGACTGCCATCAGGAAAGGAGCACACAGTATATGCCAAGAGGACAGAGAAAATCCCTGGAGGAAAAGATCCAGGCAAAACAGGAGTTGATCAATGCGTTAAATATCCGCATGGAATCAGAACAGCGTGAGTTAGAAGAATTGTTTGAACAGAAGAAGCGTAAAGAACTGGAAGCGGTGAGTGACATCATCGAAGATGCCGGTCTGGCACCGGAGGAAGTCACAGAAGTCTTACAACAGTATATTGAGAGCCGCAGAGCAAATGCATCATAAGCACTTATTGTGTTTTATAGGAAGGACCGGACGAACCGGTCCTTTTTACGTATGGACTACGTTGCAAGTGATCATGTTGCGGAGTAATCATACTATGGAGTAATCATACTATGGAGTAATCACACCGCAGAGTAATCATCCTACGGAGTGATCATACCGCGGGGCTCATCTCACTATGGAGCAACCTCTTGTGAGGCTTTTTGAACATTCTTGATTACCTTTAACAAGAAATAGAGTCAATGTCATGAGAATTTTTATGTAGGGAATTATGTAGGAAATTATGGATTTAGAGGAAATATTGCGTAATGATCTGCTGCACCTGATCCGTGGAAATGGGGCATTTGCTTGTCTCATAAGTGGTGATCAGCTGCATGGATGGGAAGATTCCGTTATAGCAGTAGGTTTTCAGCTTATTGCAGGCAGTATCACAATAAGGCGCATTATCCATCATACCGAAATGCTCCCAGTAGAAGATTTTATTCGTAACCGGATGCATAATCGTAAAATCCGGATAAGCCGTGAATTCTTTTAACGGCAGCGCCGCTTCATATCGATAGGGAATATGGTTGGTATAGAGCAGATTCGCAATGATGACTTCTGATTTTGAACGGACTTTATGCCCGGCCAGCGTAGTATGGATCAGATGCTCCGGATGAGAAGAATTTGTTTCATAGCTCTCCGCGCACCATTTTTGTGCAGACACAGGAAGCTTGTCCTTCGCAAAATAGCCTTGCAGTAATGGATAATAAGGGGAGGAGTCTGTCAACAAGTCAGTAGCCTTCTCTCTTGGAAGTGTGGAGGGAAATTTCTTTTGATATGTTTCAATAAATGCTATTTCTTCTGAAATTTCATGCAGCATAAGCTCGTAGTATTTCTTTAATGCAAGAGCTTGCGCTAGTTCCTTTTGAGATTTCTGAAGATACTTCCTAGTTCCGTCCTTCAGATAGAACCAACTGGTATAACCTGATTTGCTAACTGTGCAGGAAAGATTTCCTTTAGGCAATTTGCGGATTTTCTCGAGAAGAATATTTCTTTTTGTAAATAGGCATTCTTTGTATTTGAGTAATTCGGTATTGTTGATAATATGACCTCCTTAAATAATGAAAACAGGGATTAACTGAAAGAATTTTCATAGGAATTTAAGAACAAAAGAAACTATGAATGTGCTCATTATAACTTGAACAATAAGAGACGTCAAGGCGGAAAATATCATATTTTTTCCAAAAAGCTATTTTTGAAAAGTGCTTAAAATCCTTCAAAATAGTAAAAAATCAATGGGATGAAAGGTACTATTTTTGAGAAAGGTATTTAAATCAGCAGAAAAGTAAAAAATTTGAAGCTTTTAGTGATTTTTTTTACTAAAAACGTTGTTTATATGATTATTAGAAAAATCATGTCACAAAGAAGCAAAATAAAAAAGGAGAAGCAGTTTAATATCCCCCTGTGATGAGGATAAGCTTAATGGAAGAAAATAAAACACCCACGGCAGGGAATTCTGCGAATCCCCTGCCGCAGGTGTAGCTTGCTTTATGACGATGCTATCGACTGGGTAGGCAGCTTTCTGCATGTACCTCGTAAGTGCCACATCCGGCACCGTACCGCACAGTCGCTATCGCACAGTCGTTATCGCACATCCGGCACCGTGCCGCCAACACCGGCACAGCCGCTATCTCACATCCAATACCGCCACATATCAAAAATAATTTCTTTATTCCGCTCCCTCGCCCTTTTTCAGGTTCTTCTGGGCGGTGGAGAGCATGAGCTTGATGCGGTTGAGCTGGTTGACTTCGCTGGCGCCGGGATCGTAGTCGATGGCCACGATGTTGGAGGAAGGATAAGCCTTGCGCAGGGCTTTGATAACGCCCTTGCCTACGACGTGGTTCGGCAGGCAGCCGAAGGGCTGGGTACATACGATGTTCGGTACGCCTTCCTTGATCAGTTCCACCATCTCACCGGTTAAGAACCAACCTTCACCGGTCTGGTTGCCGATGGATACGATGGGCTCCGCATAGGAGACGATCTTGTAGATGCTGGTGGGTGCATCGAAATGCTTACTTTGCTCAAATGCCTTCACGGCAGAGCCGCGGAGGATATGTTCGATCGCCCAGATGCCCAGTGCGGAGATCTTCGCGGTCTTTTTGCTGGTGCCTAAGTGCTCTGCCTTGTAGATCTGGTTGTAGAAGCAGTAGAGCATAAAGTCGATCAGGTCAGGAACCACAGCTTCCGCTCCCTCACTCTCTAACAATTCTACGAGATGATTGTTGCCGGCAGGAGAGAATTTGACAAGGATCTCGCCGACCACGCCGACGCGGGGCTTCTTGATATCCAGTACCGGAATCGCATCGAAATCCCGGATGATCTGTACACACATCTTGCGGAACTTCGCTATGCTGATATGCTTCGCAGATACGAAATCCTGTACCTTCTTAAGCCATTCTCTGTGCAGGGCATCCACAGAACCCGGAGTTGCTTCATAAGGACGCATCCGGTAGACACAACGCATGAAGATATCACCGAACTCGGCACCTACCGCTGCACGCAGCATCAGATCTGCGTTCAGGTGGAAGCCGGGATTGCTCTCGATGCCCGCCAGGTTCAGGGAGATGACAGGGATCTGCTCCATGTCTGCCTTCTTCAGGGCACGGCGGATGAAGCCGATATAGTTCGTCGCACGGCATCCGCCACCGGTCTGGCTCATGATAATGGCGGTCTTGTTCAGGTCATATTTGCCGGACAGCAGAGCCTCCATGATCTGTCCGACTACCAGCAGGGAAGGATAGCAGGCATCGTTGTTAACGTATTTCAGACCTACATCCACAGAGTGTTTGTTGTCATTGTCCAATACGACGAAATTATAACCGCAGGCATTGAACGCAGGCTGTAAGATCTCAAAGTGGATCGGGGACATCTGCGGACAGATGATGGTGTAGTCCTTACGCATCTCTTCGGTAAACTGTACCTTCTCAATAGCGGAAGAACGGATGTTGCGGTGTTTGCCCATCTTCTCACGGACACGGATCGCGGACAACAGGGAACGGATACGGATACGTGCCGCACCCAGGTTGTTGACTTCATCGATCTTTAAACAGGTGTAGATCTTGTCGGAGCCGGAGAGGATATCGTTCACCTGATCGGTGGTAACGGCATCCAGACCACAGCCGAAGGAATTCAGCTGGATCAGATCCAGATTCTCTACCGTCTTCACATAGCTTGCGGCCGCATACAATCTGGAGTGGTACATCCACTGGTCGGATACAATCAGGGGACGCTCCGGTTTCGCCAGATGGGAGATGGAATCCTCGGTAAGCACAGCCATATCGTAGGAGGTGATCAGCTCGGGAATTCCGTGGTTGATCTCCGGGTCTACATGATAAGGACGGCCTGCCAGCACGATACCGCGTTTGCCGGTCTGACGTAAGTATTCCAGCGTTTCTTCGCCCTTTTTCTCCATATCGTGACGGGCATTCGCCAGCTCCTGCCAGCCCTTTTCGCAGGCTGCAGCAATCTCAGCAGCGGGAATCTCGGTGAATTCCTTCGTCAGTGCATCTGTCACTGTACCCAGATCCCTGAAGGACATGAACGGATTGCGGAAGGTGATCTCACCGCCGGCGATTTCCTCCACGTTATTCTTGATATTCTCAGAATAAGAAGTAACGATGGGGCAGTTGTAATGGTTGTTCGCATCTTCGAACTCGTTACGCTCATAGAACAGCGCAGGATAGAAGATGAACTTAATACCCTGACGGATCAGCCAGGTCACATGACCGTGTGCCAGCTTTGCCGGGTAACACTCGGATTCGCTGGGGATGGACTCAATACCGAGCTCGTAGATCTTGCGGTTGGAGCTGGGAGAGAGCACCACGCGGTAACCCAGTTCGGTGAAAAATGTGAACCAGAACGGATAGTCCTCGTACATATTCAGAACTCTGGGGATACCTACCACACCTCTGGGAGCCTTGTCGGCATCCAGGGATTCATAGGAGAATAATCTATGTAATTTATATTCGTATAAATTCGGTACATTATGGGCATTCTTCTGTCCGCCGATACCGCGTTCGCAACGGTTGCCGGAGATGAACTGACGGCCGCCGGAGAATTTGTTGATGGTCAGACGGCAGTTGTTGGTACAACCCTTACATTTTGCCATACTGGTCTCGAACTGCAGGTCGCAGATCTTCTGATAATCCAGCATAGTGGTCACATAACCGTCCTCGTAGTGCTCTCTGGCGATCAATGCCGCACCGAAAGCGCCCATGATACCGGCGATGTCGGGACGGATGGCCTTGCAGCCTGCAATTTTCTCAAAGCTGCGCAGAACGGCATCGTTGTAGAAGGTACCGCCCTGTACCACGATATTTTTACCAAGCTCTGATGCATCGGATACTTTGATCACCTTAAATAAAGCATTCTTGATAACAGAGTAAGCAAGTCCTGCGGAGATATCCGCTACGGAAGCGCCTTCCTTCTGTGCCTGCTTTACCTTGGAGTTCATGAATACGGTACAACGGGTACCCAGGTCGATGGGATGCTCTGCGAACAGGGCAGCCTGAGCAAAATCCTGCACGGTATAGTTCAGGGATTTCGCAAAGGTCTCGATAAAGGAACCGCAGCCGGAGGAACAAGCCTCATTTAACTGTACGCTGTCTACGGTCTGATTTTTGATCTTGATGCACTTCATGTCCTGACCGCCGATGTCTAAGATACAGTCGACGCTGGGATCGAAGAAAGCAGCGGCATAGTAATGTGCCACGGTCTCTACTTCGCCGTCATCTAACAGGAAAGCAGCCTTCATCAGCGCTTCGCCGTAGCCGGTGGAACAGGAGCGCACGATCTCCACACCCTCGGGCAGGAGAGAGTAGATCTCCTTCAGGGAACGGATCGCCGTCTTCAACGGACTTCCGTCGTTGCCGGAGTAAAAGGAATATAACAGGGATCCGTCCTCACCTACGAGAGCAATCTTCGTGGTGGTGGAACCGGCATCGATACCAAGGAATGCCTTGCCCTGATAGGACTGCAGATCACCGGTTGTTACATGATGCTTACTGTGACGCTCTACGAACTCCTGATATGCAGCCTTGTCTGCGAACAGGGGTTCCATGCGCTCTACTTCAAATTCCATCTTGATATCGGAGGACAGCTTTTTCACCATATCGGACAGGCTGATGCAGACATCTTCCTTCGCATTCAATGCGGAGCCGATGGCTGCGAACAGATGTGAGTTGTCCACGTCGATGATGTGCTCGTCATCCAGATTTAAAGTACGGATGAAAGCGGCCTTTAACTCAGACAGGAAATGTAACGGTCCGCCTAAGAAAGCTACGTGACCGCGGATGGGCTTACCGCATGCCAGACCGGAGATGGTCTGGTTCACAACAGCCTGGAAAATAGAAGCGGACAGGTCTTCCTTGGTAGCTCCTTCGTTGATCAGCGGCTGGATATCTGTCTTGGCAAATACACCACAGCGGGCAGCGATGGCGTAGAGTGATTTATAATTTTTCGCGTATTCGTTTAAGCCCGATGCGTCCGTCTGGAGCAGGCTTGCCATCTGGTCGATAAAGGAACCGGTACCGCCGGCGCAGATGCCGTTCATACGTTGCTCCACGTTACCGCCCTCGAAATAGATGATCTTCGCATCCTCACCGCCAAGTTCGATAGCTACATCGGTCTTGGGTGCCAGTTCCTGCAGGGAAGTAGCCACAGCTACGACCTCCTGCGTAAAAGGAACACCAAGGTGATTGGCTAAAGTCAGTCCGCCGGAGCCGGTGATCATGGGGTGCAGCTGCAATTCTCCCAGCTGATCATAGGCTTTCTTAAGGAGACCGGACAGAGTCTCCCGGATATTGGCGAAGTGACGCTCATAATCGGAAAATAAAATATTGTGGTTTTCATCTAAAATCGCAATCTTGACAGTGGTAGAACCGATATCTATGCCGAGCGTTGCGTATTTTTCCTGTGAATTCATGTGATACATCCTTCCTGATAAAATGCTGTAACCACTCAGAAGGTCAATGATGAGTTACAGAATTACTTCTTAATATATGCGAGTTTTCTTTCAAAAAACTTTTTTCATTATACGACAAAAAAAACCATAATGCAACGAACAAAGAAAAAACGCTGTCGTTAAAATTGTGTAAAGAAAAAATGAAATAAATAGTAATTCTATAAACTTTTGAACGTGTGGTTTACTTATTGCCTTGCGAATGTTACAATCTCGATAGAGAAAAAACGAATGGGTAATTAGGTAATTAATAGAAACGGAGAAGCGACTTTATGAGCAAATTTGAAAAAAAATTCGGCAGATATGCGATCCCGAATCTGACACTGATACTTATCTTAAGTTATGTGGCAGGATATGTAATAGAACTGCTGGGAAGTGCGGCAGGTGTGAATCTGCTGGGGTATCTGACACTGGATCCTTACAGAATCCTGCATGGACAGATCTGGCGCCTGGTGACCTGGGTGATCGTGCCTCCTGAAAGCTTAGGTATTTTTACTGTAATTATGCTATACTTTTATTATAGTCTGGGTACCACCCTGGAGCGCACCTGGGGGACCTACCGGTATAATGTCTATATTTTCTCGGGAATTCTGTTTACAGTAGTCGGCAGCTTCCTGTGTATGGGCGTGGTGTATCTGATGTATGGCAGTCTGCCTACGGAAATCGCATCCTCATATTTTTACAGTGGATCTTATGCTTTCAGCACATATTATATTAACCTGTCGATCTTCCTTGCATTTGCTGCAACGTATCCCGATATGCAGGTGCTGTTGATGTTCGTGATCCCCGTGAAGGTAAAATGGATGGGAATTTTGGATGCAGTCTTAATGCTGTACTACGTGATCAAAGGTGGTGTGTTCACCAAATTTGCGATCATAGCATCTTTACTTAATTTTGTGTTATACTTTTATAGAATGCACAGAAGCCGCATCTCGCCGAAGCAGATGCACCGCAGGGCGCAGTTTGAGCAAAAATCAAATGCCGGACGGGCAAAAGTTACGAGACATAAATGTGCGATCTGCGGCAGGACGGAGGAGGACGATCCGAGCCTGGAGTTCCGTTTTTGCTCCAAATGTAACGGTAACTACGAATATTGCCAGTATCATCTGTTTACGCACGAACACGTGAAGTGATGTTATTATAAAGGAGACCTTATATGAACAAAGAAGTATTATTTGCCAAGACCTTAGAGGAGGTCCGCAAGACCGCCAAGGAGCAGGGAAACTGCATCAGCGAAGAACAGGTAAAGGAAGCCTTCGCGGAACTTGACTTAAGCGGTGAACAATTGCAGATGGTATTTGACTATCTGTTAAAACATAAAATAGGTATCGGACAGCCCATGGATCCCGACGAATTCCTGACGGATGAGGAAAAGGATTATTTACAGGAATATTTGGATGAAGTGGCAGCTCTGCCTGCCTACACGGATGGAGAGAAACAGGCATTTTCCATCGCTGCCATGGCGGGGGAGACCGACGCCCAGCAGCGTCTGATCGAGATCTATCTGGCGGATGTGGCGGAGATCGCAAAGCTTTACGCCGGACAGGGTGTCATGCTGGAGGATCTGGTAGGTGAAGGGAATCTTGCGCTTTCCTTCGGAGTGACTATGTTAGGCAGTCTGGAGAAGCCGGAGGAAGTTGAGGGAATGCTTGGCAAGATGATCATGGACGCCATGGAAGAGTACATTGACGAGCACACAGAGAACTCTAAGATCGACAAGCGCGTGGAAGACAAGGTCAACAAGGTGGCGGACAAAGCCAGAGAACTGGCAGAGGAGCTGCAGCGCAAGGTGACCATAGAGGAACTGATGGAGGAGACCGGCATGTCCCGCAAGATGATCGAGGATGCGGTGCGGATGAGCGGTTTCAAGATAGAGGATATCGACAACAATGCAAAAGACAGTTTATGAGAATTATAAATACAGCCTGCAGGACACGGCAAAAGTCTACATAGGTGCAAAATATACTTTTGCAGAGCTTTTGGAGCAGGATGAGGTGGCGTTTAAATTCCGCCTGATCGTGGAACGCTATATTTTAGCGGAAAAGGAAGTGGATCCCGAGGATACGCTGGAAACCCATCTGTATTATTTGAAGCCGGACAGCTTTCTGGTCAAGATCTACGACCGGATCAAGGCAAGAGTGAAGATCAATATCATCGAGGAGAAAAAGGGGATCTTTGGCAGAGGGAAGAAACGGTATGTGACGAAGGAGCTGAACATCCGGGAACTGACCGCTATGACTCCGGAAGAAAAAGAGGCAAAGGGCGTCGTGATCCAGGAGATCTCCATGAGCAAGCTGGCACTGGCGGGCTTCTGATAGATTAAGCTCCCCCGCAGAAAACTACGCGGCTGCTTGCAGACAGCGGAGAAATCGATTAAGCTAAAAAGTAGGAGACGTAAATAAATGAGAGTAGAAGATTTATCCACATATGAGATCATAGAGAAACGGCAGATCCAGGACATCAACAGCGTGACTTATCTGTGCCGTCATAAGAAGACCGGAGCAAGAGTGGCACTGGTATCCAATGACGATGAGAACAAAGTATTTTACATCGGTTTCCGTACCACCCCGAAGGACTCCACCGGCGTGGCACATATCCTAGAGCACTCCGTATTATGCGGCTCGAAGGAATTCCCGGTGAAGGATCCTTTTGTGGAACTGGTAAAAGGTTCTTTAAATACTTTCTTAAATGCCATGACCTATCCGGATAAGACCGTATACCCTGTGGCAAGCTGCAATGACAAGGATTTCCAGAACCTGATGCATGTCTATCTGGATGCCGTATTTTACCCGAATATTTATAAAAACGAATCCATTTTCCGGCAGGAAGGCTGGCATTATGAGCTGGAAGGTGACGAGGAAGAGCTGAAGGTCAACGGCGTGGTCTACAACGAGATGAAGGGAGCATTTTCTTCGCCGGACGATGTGCTGGAGAGGGAGATCATGAACTCTCTGTATCCTCATACCACCTATGGCTGTGAGTCCGGAGGTGACCCGGAGGTAATCCCGGAGCTGACGTACGAAGAGTTCCTGGATTTCCACCGGAAGTTCTATCATCCTTCCAACAGCTATATCTATCTCTACGGTAACATGGATATGGCGGAGAAGCTGACTTTTATCGACGAACATTATCTGTCTGCCTACGATGCTCTTAAGGTGGATTCCGAAGTGACCGAGGAGCCGGCTTTCGATAAGCCCGGCCGTATCGTCAGAGACTGTCCCATCGGTGAGGGAGAGGACGAAGAAGAGAATACCTATCTGTCCCAGAATTTCTGCGTCGGTGACAGCCTGGATCCGAAACTCTACATTGCATTTCAGATCCTGGACTATGCGTTGTGCTCCGCACCGGGTGCACCCTTAAAGCAGGCGCTGGTAGACCGCGGCATAGGCAAGGATGTTTACAGTATTTACGAGAACGGTATCCGTCAGCCATATTTCAGTGTCGTGGCGAAGGACACTTCCGTAGAAAAAGAACAGGAATTTTTACAGGTAACGGAAGAAGTACTAAAGAAGCTGGCAGCGGAAGGCTTCGACGAGAAGGCATTGCTTGCCGGTATCAATTACTACGAATTCAAATACAGAGAGGCAGATTTCGGCTCCTATCCCAAGGGACTGATGTATGGCTTACAGGTGCTGGACAGCTGGCTGTATGATGACAGACTGCCGTTCATTCATATCGAGGCGAACGATACCTTTGCCGAACTTAGAAAGGAAGTAAAGAGCGGATATTTTGAGGGTCTGGTACAAAAATACCTGCTGGACAATACGCACCGCAGCGTGGTGATCCTGCAGCCGAAGTCAGGACTCTTAGAGGAACAGGAACAGAAGCAGCGCGAGAAAATGGCACAGGTGAAAGCGGCCATGAGTCCGAAGGAACTGGAAGCTGTAAAAGAGACCTTCTGTAAGCTGACCGAGTTCCAGGAGAGCGAGGATGCGAAGGAAGATCTTGAGAAGATCCCCCTGTTGAAGCGGGAAGATATGAAAAAAGAGGCGAATCTCCCGGTGAACGAGGTACGGAGTATTGGGGATACCACACTTTTGTATCATGATTTGTTTACGAACGGTATCGGTTACTTACGACTGATCTTCAGACTGGATCAGATCCCCGGAAAATATTTCCCGTATATCGGCATCTTAAAAGGCTGTCTTGGACTGCTGAATACCGAGCATTATGCGTATGGAGATCTCTATAATGAGATGAACCTGGTCACCGGCGGCATGGCTGCGGTGAATAATGTCTATGGCAGATTGCAGGATACGGATGAATTTACGTTGACCCTGGAGCTGAAGACGAAGGTGTTCTATGATCGTATCGCGGATGCCATCGATCTGATGCGTGAGATCGTTATGACCAGTGATTTCACGGATACCAAGCGTCTCTATGAGATCCTGGCGGAGGGCAAGTCCCGCATGCAGGCACAGATGACCTCCGGCGGACACAGTGTGGCAGCCGGAAGAGCCATGTCCTACGGCAGTATTCCCGGAGCTGTCAGTGAGGAGATCTCCGGCATTCCGTTCTATCGCCTGATCACTGATCTGGAAGCACATTTTGACGAGAAAAAAGAAGAACTGGTGGAGATCTTACAGACGCTATTAAAAATGATCTTCCGTCCGGAGAATCTTATGGTGGATTTCGTCGGTGAAGAGAAAGCAGTGGGACTTTTGGATGCCCCGGTGGAAGCCTTCAAGGCAGCACTCTATACCGGATCCGTGGAAAAAGCACATTATATTCCGGAAGTCTCCCGGAAGAACGAAGGCTTCTTAACCTCCGGTCAGGTCAATTATGTATGTCGTGCCGGTAATTTCCGCAAGAGCGGACTGAAATATACCGGAGC
>ERZ1026776.360-NODE-360-length-32633-cov-21.233010_pt1 | contig 32633 bp, 29 predicted proteins | sample MGYA00380125_ERZ1026776 | MGnify/ENA primary metagenome ERZ1026776 (study PRJEB33269, sample SAMEA4719761) | human gut metagenome | biome: human-associated habitat; feature: organic feature; material: feces | place: Cameroon | collected 2013-10 ...
AGTAAATAAGGAGGCTGTCTATCGTGGAAGCTACCAAAAAATTGAATGGCAAGGCCGTGAAAAAGTGGCTGAGTGAAAACGCCATCATCGTCCTGATGCTGCTCGTGTCCCTGATCGTCGGCATCATCCACCCCAACTTCTTTGCAGTTGCAAACCTGATCAACCTGTTCAAGAACGTGTCCATCCGCTATATCATCGCGCTGGGCATTTCCGGCTGTCTGATCACCACCGGCAACGACCTGTCGGCTGGCCGTCTGGCTGGTTTTGCAGCCTGCCTCGCCTGCATCTTTGCGCAGACCGAGGGCGCTGCCGGTAAGTTCTATCCCAATATGCCCACCCTGCCCACTCCCGTGGTGTTCATTCTGGTCATCGCCATCTGCGCTATCGTGGGTCTGTGCAACGGTCTGGTCGTCTCTTACCTGAAGGTCCAGCCCTTCATCGCAACGCTGGGCATGCAGCAGGTCGTCTATGGTATCTGCCTGGTCTACACCGGCGGTACTCCCATCGGCTCCCTGAACAAGGACTTCACCTCTCTGGCTTCCAACACCATCATCGGCGTGCCTGTCCTGATCTGGATCGCCTTGATCGTGGCTGCCTGCTTCTGGTTCCTGTACAACAAGACCCGTCACGGTAAGTACATGTACGCCATCGGCGGCAACGAAGCTGCTGCTGAGGTCGCCGGTGTCAACGTTGCAGCGACCAAGATCCGCATTTACATCCTCGCTTCCTGCATGTTCGGTCTGGCTGGCTGCCTGTTGGCTGCAAAGTCCGGCGGCGCATCCGTCAACACCGCACAGGGCTATGAGCTGGACGCGATCGCAGCTTCCACCATCGGCGGCGTTTCCACCACCGGCGGCGTCGGCACGGTCCCCGGCATTCTGGTCGGCGTTCTGGTCTTTGAGCTGATGAAGGTCGCTCTGCAGTTCATGAACGTCAACTCCTCCTACACCTACATCGTGCAGGGCCTTGTCATCATCGTGGCTGTCGCCATCGATATCCGCAAGTACCTCGCGAAGAAGTAATCGAAACGTCTCTGTGGGCCGTCCGCTCGTTGCAGCGGGCGGCCCTTTTTGTGTAAGGATTGCCACCGGCGAAAAAATATTCTATAATAGGAAAAAACCAAGGAGAAAAACCAATGATGGAACGAAACGAAAAAGAAGCCGAACTGGCCCGCCGCGAAGCGCTTCTGGCTGAGCGCGAGGCCCAGCTGGAAAAGGAACAGGCCGAATTTGCTGCGGCAAAAGCCCAGAGCGAGGAGGGCAAAAAGACCTTCCTCAACAACAATGATCCCAATTTCGTGAACCCGAAGGAAAAGATCTACGATAAATTCCCGCTGACCGTGCATCAGATGGATCTCATCATCGGGGTGCTGTTTGCACTCATCATCCTGTTTTTGGTGCTGGGAATGACTCATACCAGCTTTTTTGGCCTGTTTGGCGGTTAAAATATTGCGAAGTGATTGAAATTCACCCTCTAGATGCATATAATTTAATACGGAAAGTATGACTGCCGCTTGGGCAGGAAAGAACAGAGGGAATGAATATGAAAGATTCGTGGAAACTGGCATTGACGGCCATCGTTCTGACGGTGGCCGCGCTGCTGACGGGCTGCTCGTCACAGACGCTGAACCGGCTGCGCTTTGGCGTTGCGGGCGAAGGCGGCGTGTATCATGCGTTTGGTCAGCAGTTTGCAGCATTGGAGAATGAAACGTCCAATGGAACGGTCGAAGAAAAGACCACCGCCGGCTCGGCGGCCAACCTTCGGCTTTTGATGGGAGATTATCTGCAGCTGGCCATCGCACAGGCCGACCTTGCGCAGGATGCAGAAAACCGTACCGGAATCTTTGCAGAAGAAGAGGACGAGGGCAGTTTTTCTGCCGTTGCGGCCCTCTATACGGAAGCCTGTCAGGTCGTGGTGCGGGCAGATTCCGGCATTGAAACCATCGAGGACCTGCAGGGAAAGACAGTCAGCATCGGCGAGGAGGAATCCGGTTCCGAGCAGAACGCCAAGCAGATTTTGGCAGCGTATGGCCTCAGCGACCAGCTGGTGAACTGCCTGAATCTGAACTATACCGATGCAGCGGCACAGCTCAAGGCCGGGAAAATTGATGCGCTCTTCGTGACGTCCGGCGCACCGTTTGAGATGTTGATGGGGCTGGCAGAGGAGTGTGAAGTCCGTCTGCTGCCCATCGACGGCGCAGCGGCACAGCGGCTTTTAAGCCTGTCGGAAGCCTACCAGAGCACCGTCGTTCCGGCGGGGACCTACCCCGGACAGGATGCAGATGTGCAGACTGTGGGCGTGAAAGCGCTGCTGTTGGTCAACGATGCCGTTCCCGCCAAGCAGGTGCAGCAGCTGACACAGCTGCTGTTTACCGGCCGGGAAGGGCTGGAAGAACAGCTTGGCATCGCACTGGATGCGGAAGCGGACGCAGTAGAGGGCGTTGGGGTTCCGTTCCATGCGGGAGCAGCGGCTTATTATAAAACGGTGGGAATTACGGTCGATCGAACGGCCTGAGACAGAGGGAAAGCTTCAAATGAAAATCGAATTGGATATGTATCAGACGCTGGCCATGGCGGTGCTGGTCCTGATGCTTGGCAAGTTTCTGCGCGGTCAGGTGCAGGTCTTGGAAAAATTCTGCATTCCGGCTCCCGTCATCGGCGGTGTGTTGTTCGCCATTTTTACCTGTGTATGCTATGTCACCGGCATTGCCGAGTTTGGATTCGACGATATCCTGAAAGAAGTCTGCATGGTGTTCTTCTTCACCTCCGTCGGATTTCAGGCGAATCTGAAGGTCCTGAAGAGCGGCGGAAAAGCGATGATCGTCTTTCTGGGGCTGGTCATCGTGCTGATCGTTGGACAGAACATTCTGGCGGTGGGATTGGCAAAGCTGCTGGGAGTGGATGCGCTGGTCGGTCTGTGCACCGGCTCCATCCCGATGGTCGGCGGCCACGGCACGGCGGGCGCGTTCGGCCCGGTGCTGGAGGATTTCGGCATCTCCGGCGCAACGACGCTTTGCACCGCGGCGGCGACCTACGGCCTGATCGCGGGCAGCATGATGGGCGGCCCCATCGGCAAGATGCTCATTGAAAAACACGATCTGCTCAAGACCGTCGTGCCGGAGGACGACAGCCTTCTGGTCGAGGAGGAAATGAAGCACGAGCGCCATGTCAGCATGTACCCCTCGGCGGTGTTCCAGCTCATCTTGGCCATCGGCATCGGCACGATTTTCTCCAAGCTGCTGTCCCTGACCGGAATGACCTTTCCCATCTATATCGGCGCGATGATCGCGGCGGCCTGTATCCGGAACGTCGGCGAGTACAGCGGAAAATTCACGACCTACATGGGCGAGATCAACGACATCGGCGGCATCAGTCTGTCGCTCTTCCTCGGCATGGCGATGATCACCCTGAAGCTTTGGCAACTGGCAGACCTTGCGGGTCCGCTGGTCATCCTTCTGGCAGGGCAGACGGTGTTCATCGCGCTGTATGTCATTCTGGTCGTGTTCAATGTCATGGGTCACGATTACGATGCGGCGGTCATCGTGTCGGGTGTCTGCGGCTTCGGCATGGGCGCGACCCCCAATGCAATGGCGAATATGCAGGTCCTCTGCGATAAGTATTCGCCCTCAGTCAAGGCATACCTGCTCATCCCTCTGGTGGGCAGTTTGTTTGCGGATTTCATCAATAGTCTGGTCATTACGTTGTTTATCAATTTGATTTGAGGAGAGCACAATGTTCTATCATCATTTGAAAATGTGGTTCCAGAAAAAACTGTGGGGCAAGCCTGAGCACCCGCATGAGCATGAAGAGGACCGGGTCGCCGTCCCGGAAGTGCACACCGGAAAAGTGCCCCAGCACCCGGAGGAGACGCACCCGCATTCAGAGTCGATCCATTATGAGAATGTGGCGATCCCCGAGGTGCATCTCCCGCATAAAAAGTAAATTTTTTGCGGAACGCTTGACATTTTCTCGGAGCGGGCTTATACTAAAATTACAATGTAAGCAAGACCGTCTAATCCATCAGACGCAAACCAAAACGAAGCCCCTCGGTACTGATTCTACCGAGGGGCTTCTTGGTTTAGTGCTCGCTGTCCCTATTCTGTCTGTCAAGCCACTTGCAGATCCGGTCCGAGAACACTCCCGCAATCGTGTCTGCTATGACAGACGCCAGAAATGTAAGCAAAACCTCCATTAGACGCTCACCTCCTTCCGTCCTAACGAATGGAGGGGCGGGGCAGTAGATTTAGTATAACACAAAAACGGGGCAGCAACAAGAAATTTCGACAAAAAATGACCCTCTCCATCGCAGGACGGAGAGGGTCATTTTCATGCTGTTTTTACAGCAGAACGTACTTGAGGATGAACAGCACAGTCAGGATATACATGAGCGGGCTGATCTTCTTTTCCTTGGCCTTGCCGGTGATGAGGTTCAGCAGGGTCCAGGAGATGACGCCGATGGCGATGCCTTCCGAGATGCTGTAAGCGGTCGGCATGGCCAGAATGGTCAGGAAAGCGGGGATGCCTTCTGCGGGATCGTCGAACTCGATCTTCAGGGCGGAACCCATCATGTAGAAGCCGACGATGATCAGGGCAGGAGCCGTTGCGAAGCTGGGGATGGTCAGGAACAGGGGGCTGAACACGACCGCCAGTAGGAACAGCACGCCGGTGGTCATGGAGGTCAGGCCGGTGCGGCCGCCCTCGGTGACGCCGGAAGCGCTCTCGACGAAGGTGGTGGTGGTGGAAGTGCCCAGCACAGCACCGGCGCAGGTGGCGATGGAGTCGGCCATCAGAGCGCCCTTGATGTGGGGCAGCTTGCCGTCCTCATCCAGCATGTCGGCCTTGGAAGCCACGCCGATCAGCGTGCCCAGCGTGTCGAACAGGTCCACGAACAGGAACGAGAACATGACCGCGAAGAAGTTCAGGATGCCGACGCCGGAGAAGTCGGTCTTAAAGACCTGACCGAAGGTCTTGCCCAGCGCGGAGAAATCGAAGCTGATGAAGGAAGTGGGGATGACCGAGTACATGCCCGCATCCGCATTGGGCACATAGATGCCGGTCAGCTCGCAGACGATGCCCAGCACCCAAGTGATGAGGATGCCGTACAGGATGCCGCCCTTGACCTTCTTGACCAGCAGGATGGCCGTGATGAGCACGCCGACGAGGGCAAGGATCGCGCCCACGCCGATGCTGTGGAAGGTCTCACCCTTGAAGTGCTGGTAGGTGACGAGGGTGGAGTCGCTGTTGACGATGAGCTTTGCGTTCTGCAGACCGACAAAGGCGACGAACAGGCCGATGCCGACGCTGACCGCACTCTTCAGGGTCATGGGGATGGCGTTGAAGATGGCTTCACGCACATTGGTCAGGCTGAGCACGATGAAGATGATGCCTTCCACAAAGACGGCCATCAACGCCAGCTGCCAGCTATAGCCCATGGTCAGGACGACCGTGTAGGAGAAGTATGCGTTCAGGCCCATGCCGGGAGCCAGTGCAAAGGGATAGTTGGCCAGCAGAGCCATCAGCGCCGTGCCGATGAAGGATGCCAGCGAAGTAGCGATCAGGACAGCGTTGGCGTCCATGCCGGAAGCCGACAGGATGCTGGGGTTGACCGCGAGGATGTAGGCCATGGTCATGAAGGTGGTGATACCAGCCATGATCTCGGTCTTGACATCGGTGTGGTTCTCTTTCAGGTGAAAGATCTTTTCGAACATGAAAGTTCCTCCTCTGATGTAATGAAAAAATCCGCCGCGTGGGAAAGCGGACGGAAAGAACAGCTCTCATTGTACCCGAAATCGCGCCGGTTGTCCATTCCAGAAACACAGAAAATTCATGATTTCTTCAAATTTTGTAAAATGGGTATGACTTATTTTGAACGATTTTGGACTTTTGTGGCAGAAAAAAGAGGAATCGCTCGCAGCGATTCCTCTTTGATAGGATGTATTACTTCAGCACCGCACCCAGATTTGCACTGGTGACCATGCGGGCATAGCGGCTGAGCCAGCCAGTCTTGATGTTGGGTTCGGGAGCGACATACTTGGCCTTGCGCTCGGCGAGGACCTCATCGGAGACTTCCAGCGTGATGCTGGCGTTGGGGATGTCGATGTGGATGATATCGCCCTCTTCGATCAGGCCGATGGGGCCGCCGGAAGCGGCTTCGGGGCTGACGTGGCCGATGGCCGCGCCGCGGGATGCGCCGGAGAAGCGGCCGTCGGTGATGAGAGCAACGGTCTTGTCCAGCTTCATGCCGGCCAGAGCGGAGGTGGGGTTCAGCATCTCACGCATGCCGGGGCCGCCCTTGGGGCCTTCGTAGCGGATGACCACGACGTCACCGGGGACGATCTCGCCCGCATAGATGGCAGCAATGGCCGTCTCCTCGCTGTTGAACACACGGGCGGGGCCGGAGTGCTCCTGCATCTCGGGAGCCACGGCGCTGCGCTTGACGACACAGCCGTCCGGTGCGATGTTGCCCCACAGGATCTGCAGACCGCCGGTCTGAGAATAGGGGTTCTCGATGGGACGGATGGCCTTTTCATTGAGGATGTGTGCGCCCTTGATGTTCTCGCCCAGCGTCTTGCCGGTGACGGTGGGAACATCGAGGTCCAGCAGTCCCTTCTTGGCCAGCTCGGCCTGAACGGCGGGGATGCCGCCCGCAGCGTAGAGGTCCGGCATATGGGTGGGACCAGCCGGGGCTAGATGGCACAGGTTGGGGGTCTTGGCGCTGATCTCATTGAAGAGCTTCAGGTCGATGGGCACACCGGCCTCGTAGGCGATGGCCAGCAGATGCAGGACGGTGTTGGTGGAGCAGCCCAATGCCATATCGCAGGTCAGAGCGTTGCGGATGGAGCGCTCGTTGATGATCTGGCGGGCGGTGATGCCCTTGTTCACCATGTCCATGATGGCCATACCGGCGTGCTTTGCCAGCTGCAGACGCTTGGAGTAGACCGCCGGAATGGTTCCATTGCCGGGGAGCGCGATGCCGATGGCCTCGCACAGGCAGTTCATGCTGTTGGCGGTGTACATGCCGGAGCAGCTGCCGCAGCTGGGGCAGCAGTTACAGGTGCAGTCCTCCAGCTGTTCATCGGTGATCATGCCGGCCTTGTAAGCGCCGACAGCCTCGAACATCTTGGACAGGCTGACTTCTTCGCCGCCGTAAGTGCCGGCCAGCATCGGGCCGCCGGAGCAGACCACAGCGGGCACGTCCATGCGGACCGCAGCCATGACCATGCCGGGAACGATCTTGTCACAGTTGGGCACGAGGACCAGACCATCCAGCTGATGGGCCATAAGCATCGTCTCGACGCTGTCGCAGATCAGCTCACGGGAAGCCAGCGAATACTTCATGCCGACATGGCCCATGGCGATGCCGTCGCAGACGCCAATGGCCGGGATGAGGATGGGCGTACCGCCCGCCATCTCGACACCGGCCTTGACCGCGTCGGCGATCTTGTCCAGATTCATGTGGCCGGGAACGATCTCACTGTAGGCGGACACGACGCCGATCAGCGGACGGTCCAGCTCTTCGGGGGTATAGCCAAGGGCGTAAAACAGGCTTCGGTTCGGTGCACGCTCCGAGCCTTTGGTCACGTTGTCACTTCTCATGTTATCCTCTCTCTTTTTCAGAAAACCCTCTCAGTCAACGCCTGACGGCGCTGCCAGCTCCCCCAAAGGGGGAGCCATTGGCACGTCGGGCAGATAGAGCGTTTATCACAAAATGCCGGGCCCCGCTCTCCTTGTCAGCAACAGCAGACTTGATGCTGCTGGGTGAGAGAACAGCGCCCGGCGCTTTATAAATCGGTGAAATTCAAATCGTTCTGCGGGAAAAGCTTACTTCTTCAGCCAGCTCATCATGCTGCGCAACTCTGCGCCGACCTTCTCGATGGGCAGCTCTGCTTCCATGCGGCGCTTTGCGAGGAAGTGGACCTTGCGGCCACCGTTGGGGCTCATCTCGGTCAGGAACTCGGAAGCGAACGTGCCGTCCTGGATCTCGGTCAGGACCTTCTTCATCTCCTTGCGGGTCTCAGCGGTGATCAGGCGCTTGCCGGTGCGGTAGTCGCCGTACTCAGCGGTGTTGGAGATGGAGTAGCGCATCTTGGAGAAGCCGCCCTCGTTGATCAGGTCAACGATCAGCTTCATCTCGTGGCAGGTCTCAAAGTAGGCCATCTCGGGCTCGTAGCCAGCCTCCACCAGCGTGTCGAAACCGGCGTGGATCAGCTCGGAAACGCCGCCGCACAGCACGGCCTGCTCGCCGAACAGATCGGTCTCGGTCTCCTCCTTGAAGGTGGTCTGCAGGATGCCTGCACGGCCAGCGCCGATGCCGGAAGCATAAGCCAGAGCGATGTCCTTGGCCTTACCGGTGTAGTCCTGCTCCACGCAGATCAGAGAGGGGCAGCCCTCGCCCTCGGTGTACAGGCGGCGGACGATGTGGCCGGGACCTTTGGGAGCGATCATGATGACGTCAACGTTCTTGGGGGCGGTGATGGTCTTGAAGTGGATGTTGAAGCCGTGTGCAAAAGCCAGAGCCTTGCCCTCGGTCATGTAGGGAGCGACCTGCTTGTTGTAGATGTCAGCGCACAGCTCGTCGGGGACCAGCATCATGACGACGTCGCCAGCCTTGGCAGCCTCTTCGACTTCCATGACCTTGAAGTTCTCGTGGGTAGCAGCAAACTCGGAAGCCTTTTCCCAGTGAGCAGAACCCTTGCGCAGACCGACGACAACGTTGACGCCGCTCTCAGCGAGGTTCTCGGAATGTGCGTGGCCCTGGCTGCCGAAGCCGATAACGGCGACGGTCTTGCCGTCCAGCACGCCGAGGTTGCAGTCGGAATCGTAATATTTCTTGATGGCCATGGTAGTTGTTCTCCTTTTTGCTTCTTTCTTTTTATGAATGTAAGGTTTCTTAGAAAAACTTGGGTTTAGTGGCACTTCGTTCCCGGCAGGGGGAGCTGTGCCGAGCGGACTTCCTGTGCGGGCTTCTGTATATGCTGATGCATCCCGCCGCGTTCCAGAGCGGTGACGCCGGTGCGGCACTGTTCAAGGATGTCGTAGTCTGCGAACATTTTTAAGAAAGCGTCGATCTTTTCGGGTTTGCCGATCAGCTCGAACACCATGCTGTCCGGGGACAGGTCGATGATCTTGGCCTTGTAAATGCTGCCGATCTCCCGAAGCTCGGTCCGGCTGTGGACGTCGGCCCGGACTTTGAGCAGCAGCAGTTCGCGCTCCAGGGCGTTCTCGCTGTCGAGCACAAAGACCTGACGAGTGACTTCCAGACGTTCGGTCTGGAGGATGAGCTGGTTCAGTTCCTTCTCCGTGCCGGACACCGTGACGGTGATGCGGCTGACGGTGGGGTCGTTGGTGGCGGAAACGGTCAGGCTGTCGATGTTGAAGCCGCGCCGGCAGAACAGGTTAGACACACGGGCCAGAACACCGCTCTGGTTGTCCACCAGCAGACTGATGACTCTGCGTTTGGATTCCATGGGGCGTTCCTCCTTACTTCATGATGATGTCGTTGATGTCACCGCCGCCGGGGATCATGGGCAGGACCTTTTCGTCCTTGTCGATGACGCACTCGATCCAAGTGGGGCCTTTCCGCTTCAGCGCTTCGGCGAATGCGGTCTGGAACTCCGCCAGATTGGTGCAGCGGTAGCCCTTCAGGCCAAAGCCCTCGGCCAGCTTGACGAAATCGGTGCGGCGGTGGGGGTCGGTCTGGGAGTAGCGCTTTTCATAGAATGCGGTCTGCCACTGACGGACCATGCCGAGCACCTGATTGTTGAAGATGACCGTGATGATGGGCAGCTCGTAGCTGACAGCGGTGCACGCTTCGTTGAGGTTCATGTGGAAAGAGCCGTCGCCGGTGAACATGACCACCCGCTGGTCCAGGCCCAAGGCCATCTGTGCGCCGATGGCCGCGCCGTAGCCGAAGCCCATCGTGCCCAGACCGCCGCTGGTGATGAAGCCGCGGCTCTTGGTGTGGTGGATGTACTGTGCGGCCCACATCTGGTGCTGGCCGACGTCGGTAACGTAGACAGCTTCCGGTCCGCACTGGTTGCAGACCTCGCCGATGACCTGATGGGGCATCAGACGGGAAGCGTCCGATACAGGGTGATAATCCTGTGCCTGCCACTCGTGGATCATCTTCATCCAGTCCGGGTGCTTCTTTTCTTGGATCAGAGGAAGCATCCCGCCCAGAACGTAAGCGGCATCGCCTGAAATGGCGAGGTCCACGTCCACATTCTTGCCCAGCTCACTGGGGTCGATATCGATCTGGATGATGGTGGCATTCTTGGCGAAGGTCTTGGGGTTCAGAGCCACGCGGTCCGAGAAGCGCGTGCCCAGCGCGATCAGAACGTCGCAGTCGGCCACAGCCCGGTTCGAGGTGTAGCAGCCGTGCATACCGATCATGCCGATGTTCATCGGGTCGCCGTAGGGAACGACGCCCGCCGCCATCAGCGTATACGTGGCGGGGATCTCCGCCTTGTGGATGAGGTCGCGCAGGGGCTGGCAGGATGCGGCGCTCCGGACGCCGCCGCCAAAGTAGACCAGCGGACGCTCGGCCGCGTTGATGATGTCGGCGGCCCACTTGACCTGCTCTTCATTGTAGGTGGTCACGGTGCGGATCTTTTCCGGCTGCTTGGGGGTGAACTCGCAGACAGCGGCGGTCACATCCTTGGGAATGTCCACGAGGACGGGGCCTTTGCGGCCGCTCTGTGCGATGCGGAATGCAGCCCGCATGGTGTCGGCGAGGTCTTCAACCTTGCGCACCGTGAAATTATGTTTGGTAATGGGCATCGTGATGCCCTCGATGTATGCTTCCTGAAAGCTGTCCTTACCCAGACCGGCGGTGGTGACGTTACCGGTGAACGCGACCATGGGCACAGAGTCCATATACGCCGTGGCGATGCCGGTGACGAGGTTGGTCGCACCCGGGCCGCTGGTGGCCAGCACCACGCCGGTCCGGCCGGTGGCACGAGCATAACCGTCTGCTGCATGGGAGGCGCCCTGTTCGTGGGCGGTCAGCACATGGGTGATGCGGTCGGCGTTCTTGTACAGCTCGTCGTAAAGGTTCAGAACTGCGCCGCCGGGGTAGCCGAAAATGGTATCCACGCCCTGCTCACAGAGGACCTCGACAAAAATCTGAGAACCATTCAACTGCATGGTGAGTCTCTCCTACTTCCTGTTTCTGATCTACACTTTAAAAAATCCCTCAGACACGTCAAATTTTGTGTCGTGCATTCACTTTTGAACGTTGGGTCAATTATACTATAAATCGGTCAGATGTCAAACAATGTTTTGTAAAGTGAATCACCCGAAAGATGAAGATAATTAAACACAGGGTTGCGCATTGCCTTTCTGCGCGGTATAATTTTGGTACATTCGTTAAATCAAGAGGGAAAAGGATATGAAACTTCGTGAATGGAATGCCCGGCTCCACGGGCTTGTGATCTTCCGCGCCCTGCTGGACGACCCGGTGGTGGCGAAACTGCTGGACCTGACCGACCGGATGGAGGCCGGGACCCGCAGCATGGGTCCGGTGTGCGATGCCGTGGCGGCATTCGAAGCAGCACTGTTTGAGCAGACCACCAATCTGGGCGAATATCTGGCGTCTGCCGTGTTGGAAACGGAGACGGTCTGTGTGCGTCAGGCCGCGGCGGGAGGCATCTCGCCGGTGCTGCAGAGCGCGTTGGACAGCGAACTGCGCTTTCTGCAGGAGCTGTGCCGTCTGACGCTGGATGAGCTGTTCCAAACGGCCTATTCTGAGCAGTCCCAGCGGCCGGAACTGGCCTTCCTGCCCCGCTGGGAGACGAAGGACATCGACCTTGTAACGGCCTACGCCCAGCGGATGCAGGAAGCGGGCAAAAAGGGTTATGGCATGTTTGCAAAGCATCATGTGTTCACGGTGGAGAACGGCCGTCTGGTCCCGGTAAAGTATCCGGACCCCCAGCGGCTCTCCGAGCTGCCCGGATACGAGGGCGAACGCGAAAAGGTCATCGCCAACACCAAGGCGCTGCTGGCCGGGATGCCCGCCAATAACGTGCTGCTCTACGGCGACGCCGGCACGGGCAAATCCAGCGCGGTCAAGGCCATTGCCAATGAGTTCGCGCCCGACGGTCTGCGGCTGGTGGAGGTCAAGAAGAACCAGCTGTATCAGATCCCCGACCTGATGGACAAGCTGGCGGCAAACCCGCTCAAGTTCATCCTCTTCATCGATGACCTGAGCTTTACCTCCAATGACGATAACTTTGCGGCCCTGAAAGCCATCCTCGAGGGCAGCGTGGGTGGACGGGCGAAGAACATCGCGGTCTATGCCACCTCCAACCGCCGCCACCTCATCAAGGAGACGATGACTGACCGCACCGGCGACGACATCCACGAAGCCGATACCCGTCAGGAGCTGATGAGCCTGTCGGCCCGCTTTGGCCTGACGGTGACTTTCCAGCGCCCCGAAAAGGCCCGCTTCGAAGCCATCCTCACCGAACTGGCCAAGCAGCACAACATCGAGATGCCGATGGACCAGCTGTTGGTCAAGGCGGAAGCTTTTGCGATTCGCGCCGGTGGCCGCAGTCCCCGCGTGGCGAAGCAGTTCATCGAACAGTGCGAGAGCGGCGTGCAGAAATAAACCGGCGGATGCTTGACATTTGGACGAAACTGCATATAATAAAAAGTACAAAGGATATTTGTATTCATGGCTCATCATGAAGGCAAACAAGAAGCCCCCCGGTATTGCAGTACCGAGGGGCTTCTTGCTGCTAGGGATTAGTGCTTGCCGTCCATAAAGAACTGTTCGTCAAGCCACTTGCAGATATAGTAAGTAACAATACCTGCTGCAACGGACAGTACAAAGGATATTATCATATCCATAGCTCATCACCTCCTTCCCAGTGGAGGAGCGGGGGAGACGGCAATTTTAGGATACCACAAAATTCGACAGGAAACAAGCAAAAAAGGGGCTGTTGCAAAATGTAGATGTCCATAAAACAGCATCAGTCCCGGCAGTAATGTCTGCCGGGATTGTTCTTGCCGTACATTGAAGCCATATGATATGATTAAACAGACTGATAAACTTGAGTTTATTTGATTAAGGAGAATTGAAAATAATGTTGGAATTAAAAAGATTGTCAGTTGATGATGGCTTAGATATTTACACAATGCTGCAAGAGATCCCTGCTGAAGAAAATGGATTAATTAACAAAGCCAACGGATTAACATTTGATGAGTATAAAGAATGGCTGATTGTAAAACAGAGGGATTCTGAGCAAGAAGGGATTGTAGATGGTTGGAAAGTGCCTTCTACAACTTTTTGGCTATATGCTGATGGTATTCCGGTTGGATTTGGTTCTGTCAGACATTTTTTGACTGAGGCACTGAGAAAAGCAGGAGGAAATATCGGGTACGGAATTGCACCAGCGTTTCGTGGAAAAGGATATGGAAAAGAACTGCTGAGATTATTGCTTAATGAAGCGAAAGAAATGGGAATAGATAAAGTGTTAGTAACCATTCTTTTAGATAACATAGCATCTCAAGCTGTGGCAATAGCAAACGGAGGTGTTGTTACTGAAAGAACTGACGAGAGAGTTTTCATTTGGATTGATACTAAGAAATAAAAAGGAAAATCAATTCCAATTTGTCAAACAGTAAGGGCGCACTTCTATACACCATTCGGTGTAGTGCGGTAATGTGCGATTTTGCACCGCATCCAAGCCTCCCGCGTCAGAGGGAGCCATGGATATTCCAGCCCTAACATAAAAAAAGAATCCGACCTTTGATTGCAGCCATAGGTCGGATTCACTTTTTTATGAGCAACCAGCTAAATAAATGCCCCCATTTTCAAACGATACAACGAAATAATTCAGGCTGTATTTTTCTAAAATTAAAGCAAGTGCAACACTTTTTCTCAAAAACTAAAAATTTTTGATGGAGATGTGATGCACTTGCTTTTTGTATTGCTCGAGTTTACGATTGTTTTTTGCTTTGCTTGGGACGACGATGTTGCATCATTTTGCAACAGCCCCTTTTGTCATCTGAATTTATACCCGTTCTGCGACGAGCTGGAAACCGGCTTTGGTCAGCTCCTGACGGATCTGCTCGATCTGAGCATGATCGCGGGTCTCAAGCGCCAGCTTGAGGAAGCAGCTGGAGATGGGCATGTTGGGGTCGGAACCGTCGTGGAGGACGGACACCACGTTGCTGCCGCAGCGGGAGACGATCTCGGCGACCTTCTTCAGCTGGCCGGGTTTGTCCTCGAGTGCGATGGTCAGGTTTGCCTTGCGGCCGCTCATGACCAGACCGCGGGTGATGACGCGGTTGAGGATGTTCACATCGATGTTGCCGCCGGAGACGAGGCAGACGACCTTTTTGCCCTCGATGGGCAGCTTGTGGAACAGAGCAGCCGCCACGGGGACAGCTCCGGCGCCCTCAGCCACCAGCTTCTGGTTCTCCATCAGCGAGAGGATGGCGGCAGCGGTCTCGTCCTCGGAGACGGTCACGATATCGTCTACATATTCCTCGCAGAGCTGGTAGGTCAGCTCGCCGGGGGTCTTGACCTGAATGCCGTCCGCAAAGGTGGAGACGGCGGAGAGGGTCTGATATTTGTGCTCGTGCAGAGAGCGGTACATGCTGGGTGCGCCCTCAGCCTGAACGCCGTAGACTTTGACATCCGGCTTCAGGCTCTTGATGGCAAAGGCCACGCCGGAGATCAGTCCGCCGCCGCCGACCGGAACGATGACGGCATCCACATCGGGAAGCTGGTCGAGAATTTCCAGACCAATGGTTCCCTGACCGGCGATGACCTGTTCGTCGTCGTAGGGGTGGATAAAGGTCATGCCCGTTTCGGCCTGAAGCTCCACGGCCTTGTCGTGGGCGTCGTCGTAAGTGCCGGGAACAAGGCAGACCTCTGCGCCCAAACTCTTGGTGTTCTCGACCTTCATAATGGGCGCGCCGTCCGGCATACAGACGATGCTCTTGATGCCCCGGCGGGTAGCGGCCAGTGCAACGCCCTGCGCATGGTTGCCCGCAGAGCACGCGATCACGCCTTTTTCGCTCTCTTCCTTGGAGAGCTGGCTGATCTTATAATAGGCGCCGCGCACCTTGAAACTGCCGGTGACCTGCAGGTTTTCGGTCTTGAGGTAGAGCTGGCAGTCCTTCGAGAGCTTGGGGGCCTCGATGAGGTCGGTCTTGCGGGCGACATCCTTGAGCACAAAGGCGGCATGGTAAACTTTATCGAGCGTCAACATGACAAATACTTCCTATCCTGTTTCTTGAATGTGATGCCCTAAAGTATAAGTTGATAAAAGTATTTTGTCAAATGAATGTATTTCATGCTTCCGGCGGCTGGGGTGACATCATCTTCTGATATCCCTCGCCCCATGTCCACATCGCGTCGAGGATGGGCTTGAGACTGTAACCGAGATTGGTCAAAGTATACTCGACTCGGGGCGGCACTTCGGCATAGACTTTGCGGGTCAGCAGACCGCTGGCCTCCATCTGGCGCAGCTGGGCTGTGAGGACTTTCTGGGTGACGTGGCCGATGGACTTTTTCAGTTCGCCGAAGCGCTTCGTTCCGGACATAAGGTCTCGCAGGATGAGGACCTTCCACTTGTCGCTGATGAGGGTCAGTGTGGTTTCGACCGGGCACGCGGGGAGGGGGAGCGATTCGGAAATGGGTGTGTTTTCCATAAAAACCTCCAATGGTATCCTAGGGGGCAGAGATGATGACGATGAATCAGGCAGAGCGCCGGCGCTTCCTCATCGAAGCGCTGTTGGAAGAAGAGCCGGAATATGCTGGGTCCGCAGTCCCGGCGGACCCGGACAGCCAGCGGCAGATGCTGCGCGGGCTGATGAATGTCCGCCCGCCCCGGGCGGTTCCGGCACGGTTTCAGGCGGTACAGGACGAGTATCTGCGGGAGGAAACGCGGCGGAAGGGTATCGTGGAGCTTTCTACACTTTCTCCGCTGGCGGTGGAAAACGGTGTGGGATTGTACGTCTGGCAGGGGGATATCACGACTCTGCAGGTGGACGCCATCGTGAACGCGGCCAACTCCGGCATGACCGGCTGCTATGTGCCGAACCATCGCTGTATCGACAACTGCATCCACACCTTCGCGGGCGTCCAGCTGCGGCAGAAGTGCGCACGGCTCATGGAAGCGCAGGGCTATGAGGAGCCGACCGGTCAGGCGAAGCTCACGCCCGGGTACGATCTGCCCGCAAAGTTCATCCTGCACACGGTGGGACCGATCGTGTCCGGCCCGCTGACAAAACAACCGTGCAAACTGCTGGCGTCCTGCTACCGCTCCTGTCTGGAGCTTGCGGCAGAAAAGAAACTGGAAAGCGTTGCTTTCTGTTGTGTCTCAACGGGCGTGTTCGGCTTTCCGAATGCGGAAGCGTCACAAATTGCAGTAGAAACCGTGAGAGAATTTCTGAAAAAACCGACCAACATCCGACAGGTGGTATTCAATGTTTTCAAAGATCTGGACAAGGAACTTTACACGCGACAGCTCAGCCCAAGTGGAGCAGCTTCGAAAGGCGCTTGACGATGCCAATACCGTCATCCTCGGCGCGGGCGCGGGTCTGTCCACGGCGGCGGGCTTCGTCTATGGCGGCGAGCGGTTCCAACGCTATTTTTACGATTTTGCGTCCAAGTATGGCTTTCATGAAGGCATACAAGAAGCCCCCGGTATTAGGAGTACCGAGGGGCTTCTTTGCATTCAAAATTACAGCTCCGCCAAAATTGCGTCGCCCATGCCGGTGCAGCCCACACAGGTGCAGCCGTCGCTTATGTTGTCAGCGGTGCGGATGCCCTTGTCGAGCACTTTGTTGACTGCATTCTCAATGGCGTCGGCTTCCTCAGTCAGGCCGAAGGAATAGCGCAGCATCATGGCCGCAGAGAGGATGCAGGCGGTGGGGTTCACGATGTCCTTGCCCGCGATGTCGGGGGCGGAACCGTGGATCGGCTCGTACAGGCCGCGCGTGCCGTCGCCCAGCGAAGAGGACGGGATCATGCCGATGGAGCCGGTGATCATCGAAGCTTCGTCCGAAAGGATGTCGCCGAACATGTTCTCGGTCACGATGACGTCGAACTGGGCCGGATTTTTGACGATCTGCATTGCGCAGTTGTCCACAAACATCTCGCTGTATTCCACATCGGGATATTCGGCCTGAAGCCGGTGCATCACAGCGCGCCACAGGCGGCTGGTGTCGAGGACGTTGGCCTTGTCCACACAGCAGAGCTTCTTGCGGCGCTTGCGGGCCGTCTCAAAGCCGATGCGGCCGATGCGCTCGATCTCGTGCTCCGAATAGGGCATGGAATCGATGGCTTCTTTTTCGCCGTTGGGCAGGGTGTGCGTCTCGTGATTGCCGAAGTACACACCGCCGATCAGCTCGCGCACGATGATGAAATCGATGCCCTGTGCCACGATCTCCGGCTTCAGAGGGCTGGCAGGAGCCAGCTGGGGCCAGATCTTTGCGGGGCGGTTGTTGGAATACAGGCCCATGCCCGCGCGGAGACGGAGCAGACCCTTTTCGGGACGCTGCTCTCCGGGCAGACCCTCCCACTTAGGGCCGCCGACGGCGCCCAGCAGAACGCTGTCTGCGGCAAGGCACTTGTCCAGCTCGTGCTGGGGCAGAGGGTCGCCGTATTTGTCAATAGCTTCGCCGCCCATGGCAGCGTCGGTGTAGCGGAAGGTGTGGCCGTATTTTTCCGCCACTTTATCGAGCACGCGGAGCGTCTGCTTCACGATCTCGGGGCTGGAGCAGTCGCCCCAGATGACAGCGATATTTTTTTCCATGGGGAGTCTCCTTTACTTCTTGGTCAGCGATTTCATCAGGCCGCCGTCCGCGATGATCTTCTGGATGAAGGGCGGGAACGGCTCGGCCTGAAAGGTCTTGCCGGTGGTCTTGTCGGTGATGACGCCGGTGTCGAAATCGACGTTCACTTCATCGCCCGCAGCGATGGCGTCCGCAGCCTCCGGGCACTCCATGATGGGCAGACCGATGTTGATGCTGTTGCGGTAGAAGATGCGTGCAAAGCTCTTGGCGATGACCACCGAGATGCCCGCCGTCTTGATGGCCAGAGGGGCGTGCTCGCGGGAGGAACCGCAGCCGAAGTTCCAGCCGCCGACCATGATATCGCCGTCGTGGACCTTGTTCACGAAGTCTTTGTCGATGTCCTCCATGCAGTGGGCGGCCAGCTCCTTGGCGTTGGGGGTGTTCAGGTAGCGGGCCGGAATGATGACGTCGGTATCCACGTTATCCGGATATTTGAAAACAGAACCATTTGCGTTGTTCATGGAAGCTTCTCCTCTCTGTTAGACCGTGCGCGGGTCGGTGATGTAGCCGGTCAGGGCGCTGGCAGCGGCAGTAGCCGGGGAAGCCAGATAGACTTCGCTCTTCACATGGCCCATGCGGCCCACGAAGTTGCGGTTGGTGGTGGAGACGCAGCGTTCGCCCTCGGCCAGAATGCCCATGTAGCCGCCAAGGCAGGGGCCGCAGGTGGGGGTGGAGACGATGCAGCCCGCATCGATGAAGGCGGTGGTCCAGCCGCGCAGGATGCATTCTTTGTAGACGGCCATGGTGGCGGGAATGATGATGCCGCGCACGCCCTTGGCGATGTGCTTGCCCTTCAGGATGTTGTAAGCGGCTTCCATGTCCTCAAGACGGCCGTTGGTGCAGCTGCCGATGACGACCTGATCGATCTTGATCTCCTTGCCCTCGCTGGCGGGGTGGGTGTTTTCGGGCAGATGCGGATAGCTGACAGTCGGCTCCAGCTGGTCGAGGTCGATCTCGATGGTCTGTTCATACTCGGCATCCGGGTCGGCCTCGTAAAAGACCGGTTCGCGCTGGCTGCGGCCCTTCAAGTAAGCCTTGGTGGTCTCGTCCACGGGGAAGATGCCGTTCTTTGCACCGGCTTCGATGGCCATGTTGCAGATGCACAGACGGTCATCCATGGTCAGGGAAGCAACACCCGGGCCGGTGAACTCCATCGACTTGTACAGTGCGCCGTCCACGCCGATCTGGCCGATGATGTGCAGGATGAGATCTTTGCCGGAGACGCGGGGGCCGAACTTGCCCTTGAGCACGAATTTGATGGCGGCAGGGACCTTGAACCATGCCATGCCGGTGGCCATGCCGGCGGCCATGTCGGTGGAGCCGACACCGGTGGAGAATGCGCCCAGTGCACCGTAGGTGCAGGTGTGGCTGTCTGCGCCGATCACACAGTCACCGGCGGTCACGATGCCTTTTTCGGGCAGAAGGGCGTGTTCAATGCCCATCTGGCCCACATCGTAGAAGTTGAGGATGTCGTATTTGTTGGCAAACTCGCGGCACTGTTTGGACTGCGTAGCGCTCTTGATGTCCTTGTTGGGAACGAAGTGGTCCAGTACGATGGCGATGTGCTCTTTGTCGAACACGCTGTCGAATCCGGCTTTTTCAAACTCGTTGATGGCAACGGGCGTGGTGATGTCGTTGCCCAGAACGATGTCCAGCTTGGCGTTGATGAGCTGTCCTGCCTTGACCTCGGCAAGCCCAGCGTGAGCGGCTAAAATTTTCTGCGTCAGGGTCATTCCCATGATACTCTCTCCTTATATATAATGTAAGAACCCTCTTATTTGCTGTTGATGGCACTGACCAGCGCCTTGATGCCGGCCACGATGATGTCGGTGTCCGTGCCAGCGCCCCAGGTCATGCTGCCGTCGCCCCATGCCAGACCGACATAGGAAGCAGCGCGGGAGGTGGAGCCTTCATCCAAGCTGTGCTCGGAGTAGGCTTCCAGATGGAAGTCCATGCCGGTCGCGCTCTGGATGGCGTTGGCCACGGCGTCCAGACGGCCGTTGCCCACCGAGGTGACCACTTTGCGCTGACCGCTCAGGTCCAGCGTGACGGTGGCGGTGATGCCGTTGACCTGTGCGAAGTGGGCTTCGACGACGGACAGCGGCGTTTTCTTGTTGAGGAAGTTCTTCTCGAAGATGCGGAGCACCTCGCTTGCGCTCAGTTCCTTGTGGTTGTGGTCGGAGACGTTCTTGACCTTGTAGCCCAGATCCTCGCGCATCTTCGGGGGCAGGTTGTAGCCGTAGTTCTGCTCGAGCACGAAGCCGATGCCGCCCTTGCCGCTCTGGCTGTTGATGCGGATGACGTCGGCATCATAGGTGCGGCCGATGTCGTGCGGGTCGATGGGGATGTAGGGGCAGGTCCAGCGGTGCTCGCCATGCTCCTTGCGGTAGGCCATGCCCTTGGCGATGGCGTCCTGATGGCTGCCCGAGAAGGCTGCAAACACCAGCTGGCCCGCATAGGGAGTGCGCTCGTAAATGTGCATCCGGGTCACGCGCTCATAGGTGGCGCAGATCTCCGGCATGTTGGAGAAGTCCAGCTTCGGGTCTACACCGTGGCTGTACATGTTCATCGCCAGCGTCACAGCGTCCACATTGCCGGTGCGCTCGCCGTTGCCGAACAGGCAGCACTCCACGCGCTGTGCACCGGCCAGAACGGCCATCTCGGCACAGGCGACGCCTGTGCCGCGGTCGTTGTGGGGATGGGTGGAGATGATCACGCTGTCGCGGTATTTCAGATGCTTGTCGCAGTACTCGATCTGGTTGGCGTAGACATGCGGCATGCTCATCTCAACGGTGACCGGCAGGTTGATGATCATGGGACGGTCAGGCGTGGGCTGCATGATGTCCAGAACGGCGTTGCAGACCTCGACGGCGTAATCGACTTCCGTGCCGGTGAAGCTTTCGGGGCTGTACTCGAAGAGGAAGTTGCCCTCGTATTCCTGACTGAGCTGCTTGACCAGCTTTGCGCCGTCGGTGGCGATCTTCTTGATCTCTTCCTTGCTTTTGTGGAACACCTGCTCGCGCTGGGCCACCGAGGTGGAATTATAGAAATGGATGACCGCGCGGGGTGCGCCCTTGACGGCCTCGAAGGTGCGGCGGATGATGTGGTCGCGGCACTGGGTCAGCACCTGAACGGTGACGTCCTCGGGGATCATGTCCTTCTCGATCAGGGTACGCAGGAACTCGTACTCCGTCTCGCTGGCGGCCGGGAAGCCGACCTCGATCTCTTTGAAGCCGATCTTGACGAGCATCTGGAAGAACTCCAGCTTCTCTTCCAGACTCATGGGAACGATCAGCGCCTGATTGCCGTCGCGAAGGTCCACGCTGCACCATGCCGGAGCGGTCTCAATGTGGTCCTTCTTGACCCAGCTGTCGTATCCGGCAGGAACGGGGTAATATCCCGGTGCGTACTTGGTAGCGTCCATCATCTTTTTGTCCTCCTGAAATCTTACACGTTTACCTCTTCTATATAATGAAGAGGGGCGGTTTCCTGCTTCCAAGGAAACGCGCTGAAATTTACGTTGAAACGAAAAGGCTCCCGTCTCTCAAAGGACGAAACCCCTGAGAGACGAGAGCCTGTAAAATCCATACAGAGCACCCGTGGTACCACTCTCGTTGCTGCACCTTTGTAGATACAGCCACTCACACGATCGGCTTTTGGCGGCGAATCGCTGCCCGGGTAACGGTGGGCATCCGTCAAAGCCTACTGTGATTTCAGCTTTGCCGCTCAGGGGCCAGTAGCCGAAGTCTTCTGCGCCGCCTTACACCACCCGGCGGCTCTCTATGCCAGAAAAACGTTCGATTTTTCCCCGTCAACGCATTTGCGCTTGATTCAAAGTGAATTTATTGTAACAAAACCGCTGGTCCCTGTCAAGAAGTTTGGCTCAGATGCAAAATGAAATGATTTCACGCAAGAATGAGATGAATGTTGCAAAATTATATAGAAAAAGCACCCGGCGGTTTTTATTAAGGCCGGGCAGGTGTCAAAACGCGGAGATATCCGCCTTTGTTAATAAACTGCGAAGTTTTTGCAAAAAGGCCCTTGAAAAACTGGAACTGAACTTTGGTTGTGGTATCATAAGACCAGAAACTTTGAACAAAGGAGGAACCAACCCCATGAAAGAAGTCAAAACGCCCCGGAAACCGCTGGCGATCTACTACGCCATCGTGCTTCTGGTGCTGCTGATCCTCAACTTTGTGCTCGTGCCGTGGATGACGGAACGACAGGTCAAAGAGGTCGATTACGGCACATTTATGAGCATGACCGAGGAGAAGAATATCGGCCGGGTCGATATCGAATCCAACCAGATCATCTTCACCGATAAAGAGGATACGCAGGTCTACAAGACCGGTCTGATGAACGACCCGAACCTGACCGAGCGTCTGTACGACGCCGGAGCCACCTTCTCGAGCGAGATCGTGGAACAGGGCTCGCCCGTCCTCAGCTTTCTGATCTGGTTCGTGCTGCCTATCATCCTCTTCACCGCGCTGGGCAACTATATGAACAAAAAGCTCATGGATAAAATGGGCGGCCCCAACTCGATGATGTTCGGCGGAATGGGAAAATCCAACGCCAAGGTCTACGTTCAGTCCACCGAGGGCATCCATTTCGCGGATGTGGCCGGTGAGGACGAGGCCAAGGAAAATCTGCAGGAGATCGTCAACTATCTGCACGACCCCAGCAAATACAAGGACATCGGCGCACAGATGCCCAAGGGCATCCTGCTCGTCGGCCCTCCGGGCACGGGCAAGACCATGCTGGCAAAGGCCGTTGCGGGCGAATCCAATGTGCCGTTCTTCTCGATGTCGGGTTCCGAATTTGTGGAGATGTTCGTGGGCATGGGCGCATCCAAGGTGCGTGATCTGTTCAAACAGGCCAAGGAAAAAGCCCCCTGCATCGTCTTTATCGATGAGATCGACGCCATCGGCCAGAAGCGCAACAGCGGCCAGTACGGCGGAAACGATGAGCGTGAGCAGACCCTGAACCAGCTGCTGACCGAGATGGACGGCTTCGAGGGCAACAACGGCGTCATCATTCTGGCGGCGACCAACCGTCCGGAGTCTCTGGACCCGGCACTGACCCGTCCGGGCCGCTTTGACCGCCGTGTTCCGGTGGAACTGCCTGACCTGAAGGGCCGCGAAGAAATTTTGAAAGTCCATGCCAAGAAGGTCGCACTGGCCCCGGGCATCGATTTCAACACTGTGGCGCGGATGGCTTCCGGTGCATCCGGCGCAGAGCTGGCGAACATCGTCAACGAAGCCGCCCTGCGGGCCGTTCGTGCGGGCCGCAAGAGCGTGACACAGGCAGACCTCGAAGAGAGCATCGAAGTGGTCATCGCGGGCTACCAGAAGAAGAACTCCATCCTGACCGACAAGGAAAAGTGCATCGTGGCCTACCACGAGATCGGCCATGCGCTGGTCGCGGCCAAGCAGACCCACTCGGCTCCGGTGCAGAAAATCACGATCATTCCCCGCACATCCGGTGCGCTGGGCTATACCATGCAGGTGGAAGAGGGCAACCACTACCTGATGGATAAGACCGAGCTGGAAAACAAGATCGCGACCCTGACCGGCGGCCGTGCCGCAGAGGAAGTCGTATTCCACTCGGTGACCACGGGCGCGTCCAACGACATCGAACAGGCCACCAAGCTGGCCCGCGCGATGCTGACCCGCTATGGCATGAGCGACGAATTTGATATGGTCGCACTGGAAACGGTCAACAACCAGTACCTCGGCGGCGACACCTCGCTGGCATGTTCGGCCCAGACCCAGCGCGAGATCGATCAGAAGGTCGTGGAGCTGGTGAAGAAACAGCACGAAAAGGCGATCCAAATTCTGACCGAGAACCGCGACAAGCTGGATGAACTGGCAAAGTATCTCTACGAAAAAGAGACGATCACCGGCGACGAATTTATGGCGATCTTGGAAAAAGAATAACCTCCGCAAAAAATTGCCAACAAAAGTGCAATAACCTCCGGGGCTGATTCGTATTCAAGATAGAACGGGCAGAGAAAGCCCGAGAATACAGGAGGAAAGAATCCTATGAAGATTTTGAATACCAAGCTGGCTCGTCAGGCCATTGCCGCCGCTCTTGTTCTGTCCGCTGTCGCTGCCATGAGCGTGGGCGCATTCGCCGCCGAGGGCGACGACACCACCGCTCTGACCGACGATGTGACCATCGCCGGTTACCTGCCCCCGCAGGACGAGAGCGTGATGGTCCAAGGCGACATCGCCCTGCACAGCGGCGACGTTGCTGTGACGGACGGGACCTACGGCGGCTATGCCCCTCCGGTGGACAACCCCATTCAGGGCAACGTCATGATGATCTCGGACCCCATTGAGACGCTGCCCTCGGACACGCTGGTGGAAAAGTCTGAGGCGCGCTACACGGTCAAGGGCTTTCTGGGCAAGCAGGTGCTCTACACCGCCCGTCAGGACGGCCGCGTTCTGACGCTGTCGGTCCCCGAGGATGTGGCGACCTTCCGCACGACCATTCTCGACATGCAGACCCTGCTGAATCAGGGTGTGAGCACTGTGGTCCTGACCACCAACAAGACCTCCACCACTCTGAACCTGACCCTGCTGTGCGAGGGCCAGAAGGCAAGCACCAAGGTCACCCTGCGCCATCTCGGTGACACCGCGACCCTGAACGTTGGTCTGCGCTGCCGCCGCGACCTGATCGTTGGCCGTTAACAGCATTCCCCTTCTCTGACAAATTGCTTCAGATCCCGTTTTGCCCCGCTGAAAAGCGGGGCATTTTTTGTTGTCATTCCCGAAAAAGCGCTGTTTGGCTGACTTTCCATGCGTGAGAGTTATAATAAAAACAGCCAAAGGGCCTCCGCGATCGCGGAGGCCCTTTGGCGTTACACACACATACAAGGAAGAAAATGGGAGAGTTTTAAGCTTGAAGTTTATTCGCCGCGGACTGCTGCAAAGCCAGCTTCGAGGTCGGCGATGATGTCATCGATATGCTCCGTACCGATGGACAGGCGGATGGTGTTCTGATAGATCTGCTGCTCGGCCAGCTCCTCGTCGTTCAGCTGGCTGTGGGTGGTGGAAGCCGGGTGGATGACTAGGCTCTTCACGTCAGCAACGTTTGCCAGCAGGGAGAAGACCTTCAGATTGTCGATGAACTTGAAGGCTTCCTCACGGCCGCCCTTGATGTTGAAGGTGAAGATGGAAGCGCCGCCGTTGGGGAAGTACTTCTCATACAGAGCGTGGTCGGGGTGATCCGGCAGAGAAGGATGGTTGACCTTCTCGACCTGCGGATGGTTGGCGAGGAACTCGACGACCTTCTTGGTGTTCTCGACATGGCGCTCGATGCGGAGACTCAGCGTCTCCGTACCCTGCAGCAGCAGGAAGGCGTTGAACGGAGAAATGGTAGCGCCGGTATCACGCAGCAGGATGGCGCGGATGTAGGTGACGAAAGCAGCAGGGCCGGCAGCCTCGGCGAAGGAAACGCCGTGGTAGCTGGGGTTGGGAGCGGCGATGTTGGGATAACGGCCGCTGGCCTTCCAGTCGAAGTTGCCGCTGTCCACGATGATGCCGCCCAGCGTCGTGCCGTGGCCGCCGATAAACTTGGTGGCGGAGTGGACGACGATATCTGCGCCGTGCTCGATGGGACGGATGAGGTACGGAGTGCCGAAGGTGTTATCGATGACCAGCGGCAGACCATGCTTGTGAGCGATAGCAGCGATGGCGTCGATGTCGGGGATATCGCTGTTAGGGTTGCCCAGAGTCTCCAGATAGACCGCCTTGGTGTTGGGCTGGATGGCGTTCTCGACCTCGGCCAGATCGTGAGCGTTCACGAAGGTGGTCGTCACGCCGAACTGGCTCAGGGTGTGCTCCAGCAGGTTGTAGCTGCCGCCGTAGATGGTCTTTTGAGCCACGATGTGGTCGCCGGCCTGTGCCAGAGCCTCGATGGTGTAGGTGATGGCGGCAGCGCCGGAAGCAGTTGCCAGAGCGGCCACGCCGCCTTCCAGAGCAGCGATGCGCTTTTCAAAAACGTCCTGCGTGGAGTTGGTTAGACGGCCATAGATGTTGCCAGCGTCGGCCAGACCGAAACGGTCTGCAGCGTGCTGGCTGTTGCGGAACACATAAGAAGTGGTCTGGTAAATGGGAACTGCGCGGGAATCGGTAGCGGGATCGGCCTGCTCCTGGCCAACGTGCAGCTGAAGGGTCTCAAATTTATAGTTAGACATGTTAATTACCTCTCTATTTGTACTATCTGTATAATCCTATCTTACAAAAAATCCCGGTCGCTGTTGTAAAAAACAGTGATACCGGGCTGAAAATCATCTTTGTTCTGCTGAGGTCACATTCGCGTCCACATTCGACCCGTGGAGGGCAAAGCACAGCAGTTCGTCAGAGTTTCTGCCCGGTCTGCGTACATTCGCCCACAGCGAAAATTTGCGTGGAGCAGGTTTTTCCAGATCAACGTCATCGTCGTGCCCTCCTTTCTCGGAATTCCCCACCAGCTTGGTGGATTTGTTGTCTGCATTATATTCCCATTTACCCAGATTGTCAATAGGTTTATAGAAAAATCTTCAAAAAAGTTTTCCGCGGGCTGGGATCGACAAACCCGCCCGATTCGCTATAATTGGTTGACCCTGCGCCCCGGCTGCTGTATACTAAGTTTATTCTCATGAAGGAGGTGCGGCGATGTCCATCGGGCCAAGCCGTCCGCTCGTGCTGGAAAAACCGGAAGCCATCGACCTGAAACAGGCGGCGCGGTATTTCGGCCAGCGGGGCGAAACGGATGCTTCCACGGAAGCTTTATTAAAGAAGTGTGCGGTCCCGCTGCTGGCAGCGGCGACGCCCCGGGCCGTCTGGCTGGAAGGGGATGTAGACAGCCTGACCGAAGCAGGGCTGCTGCAGGGCAGCGATGTGTTCCGGCATCTGACCGACTGCCATTCGGCCATTCTGCTGGCCGTGACGCTGGGTCCCGGCGTGGATGCGCAGATCCGGCGGGCCGGCATCGGCGACATCGCGGCGGGTGTTGCGTCGGACGCACTGAGTTCCGCGCTGGCGGAACAGGCCGCAGACCTTGCCGAAGCCGAACTCCGCCAGTGGGCCGCAGAACAGGGAAAGTATCTGACCGGCCGCTATTCGCCGGGATACGGCGACTGGCCCATCACAGTGCAGCCCAAGGTGGCTGCTGTGCTGGATACCGCCCGCCGCGCCGGTCTGTGCGTCACCGACACCAACCTGATGACCCCGCGCAAGAGCATCACGGCGCTGCTGGGGGTCAGCGACCACCCGGTCAAGGGACATCTTGCGGGGTGCGGCCACTGTGTGCTGCGCACCCGCTGTGAATATCGAAAGAGGGGAATTACCTGTGCAAGCGAATGAACTGTTTACCCAGCCGAACACCATCCTGCTGGATGGCGGCATGGGGACTATGCTGCAGGCGTCCGGCCTGAAACTGGGCGCGCGTCCGGAGGAACTGAACCTGACGGACCCGGCGCTCATCGAGAGCATCCATGCAAAATATGCCGCGGCGGGAAGCCGCATCGTCAACGCCAACACCTTTGGTGCATCGCCCCACAAGCTGGCCGACAGTCCGTATTCGCTGGAAGAGGTCGTCGCGGCGGGCATCGCGAACTGCAAGCGGGCCTGTGCCCCCTATGGCGCGCTGACGGCGCTGGACGTCGGCCCGCTGGGCGAACTGCTGGAACCCAACGGAACGCTGGCTTTTGAAGATGCGGTGGCCGAGTTTGGCCGCATCGTGCGGGCGGGCGAAGCTGCCGGGGCCGACCTCGTGTTTCTGGAGACCTTCACCGACCTCTATGAACTGAAAGCGGCGCTTCTGGCCGTCAAGGAGAACTCCACTCTGCCGGTGCTGGCCAGTATGAGCTTTGAAGCGGGCGGGCGCACCTTCACGGGCTGCACCGTCGAAAGCTTTGCCGCAACGGCCCGGGGTCTGGGCGCGGATGCCGTGGGCATCAACTGCTCGCTCGGCCCCAAGGAGATCTTCCCGATGGCGAAGCGGCTGGCTGAAGCCGTCCCGGGGAATTTCCCGGTGTTCGTCAAGCCCAATGCCGGTCTGCCCCGCGCGGACGGCTCCGGCTACGACATCACGCCCCAGCTCTACGCGATGCAGATGAAGCCCTACCGGGAACTGAACCTGTTCGCAGCGGGCGGCTGCTGCGGCACGACGCCGGAGTTTATCCAGCTGCTCAACAGCGTGTTCGAGGGCTGCCGTCCGGGCCGTCCGGACCACCCGATGAAGTCGGTCATCTGCTCCCCGGTCAGCTGCGTCAATGTGGACGGCATCACGGTGGTGGGCGAGCGCATCAACCCCACCGGCAAAAAGCGGTTCCAACAGGCCCTGCGCGAAAATGATATGAACTATGTCCTCGAACAGGCCGTCAGTCAGGTGGAAGCCGGGGCGCAGATCCTGGATGTCAATGTCGGTGCACCCGGCGTGGACGAACCGGCCCTGATGGAACAGGTGGTCAAGGCCCTGCAGAGCGTGGTCAGTCTGCCGCTGCAGCTGGATTCCTCCCACGCGGACGCCTTGGAGCGCGGTCTGCGGGTGTACAACGGCAAGCCCATCGTCAACTCGGTCAACGGCGAGCCGGAAGTGCTGGCGAAAATCCTGCCGCTCTGCAAGAAATACGGCGCGGCCGTGGTTGGTTTGGCGCTGGACCAGAAGGGCATCCAGCCCAAGGCGGAGGACCGCGTGGCAGTCGCCCGCCGCATCCGGGACGCCGCACTGGAAGCGGGCATCCCGCCGGAAGATATCTACATCGACTGCCTGACCCTGACCGCCAGCGCCCAGCAGCAAGATGTTCTGGCGACGGTGGAAGCCCTCCACACCTGCAAGACGGAACTGGGCGTCCGGACCATTCTGGGCGTGTCGAACATCAGCTTCGGTCTGCCCTGCCGCACCTATCTGAACACCACCTTCCTCACGATGGCCATGTATGCGGGACTGGACCTCGCCATCATGAACCCGTCCAGCGAAGAGATGATGGCGGCGGTCTATGCTTATAATGTGCTGATTAACCGGGACCCTCAGAGCACGAAGTACATCGAGCGGTATGCCAACCGCGTGCCCGCTTCGACGGCGCTGGCCAAGGCGGCACAGACCGCTGCTGTGGCGCAGTCCAGCGAGACTACAGAGGTCTCCGGCCCCTATGCCCCCCTGATGAAGGCGGTGGAAAAGGGTCTGAAGGGCGAAGCCGCCGCCCAGACCCGCGCCCTTCTGGAAGAAAAAGAGCCGCTGGAATTGGTCGATGATGCGCTGATCCCGGCGCTGGACATCGTGGGAAACAAATACGAAAAGGGAACGCTCTTCCTGCCCCAGCTGCTTCAGGCGGCCAGCGCGGCCCAGAGCGCCTTTGAGGAGATCAAGACCGCCATCGCCAAAAAGGGCGAGGGCAGCGCCAGCAAAGGCCGCATCGTCATCGCGACGGTCAAGGGCGACGTCCACGACATCGGCAAGAACATCGTGAAGGTCATCCTCGAGAACTACGGCTTTGAGGTCATCGATCTGGGCCGTGACGTGCCGGTGGAAACGGTCGTGGAGACGGTCCGCGAAAAGGATGTGCATCTGGTCGGCCTGTCGGCTCTGATGACCACCACCCTCAAGAGCATGGAAGAGACCATTGCCGCGCTCCATGCCGCCAAGCTGGACTGCAAGATCATGGTCGGCGGCGCGGTCCTGACCCCCGAATATGCAGAAAAGATCGGTGCAGACTGGTATGCCAAGGATGCCAAGCGCAGCGCCGACATCGCCAAGGAATTCTTCGGCGTCTGATAAAAACAGCAAAGCCCCGGGAACTTTCTGCCGAAATGGCAGAGGGTCCCGGGGCTTTTTTACTGCTGCTTGTGCAGCTTTTTCTGTTCGTACATCGAGACATCGGCCTGATGCAGCAGCTCGGCAGGGTCCACGACGCCGTGCCCTTTGGGCAGATGGACCAAGCCGAAGCTGAAGTTCTGGGGATACCGGGGCGAAGAATCCTCGAGGAAGGATTCCTGAATGTCGGTCAGCTCCCGCTGGGCTAAGGCGAGCGGGCAGTTTTTGAGCAGGATGCAGAATTCGTCGCCGCCCACCCGGGCAAAAAAGTCCGAGACCCGCAGGTGCAGCTTGACCAGCTCGGTGAACCTGCAGAGATAGCGGTCGCCTTCGGCGTGGCCGAAGGTGTCGTTGACATATTTCAGGTTGTCGAGGTCGCAGAAACAGAACACGAACTCGGAGTCGGTTTTCAACAATTTGTCGAGGTTCTCGTTGAAAGAATGCCGGTTTCCGATCTGGGTCAGCGGATCGAGAGAAACTTCCTTTTCCAGCGCATCCGCGTATTCTTTTTCCAGCTGGGCCTCGCGCCGCAGGGCGGCTTCCCGCTCTTTGAGCTGGGCGGTCATGGTGTTGAACGCCTCCGAAAACTCGCCCAGATAGGAGACGGTCTGGGAGTAATCGCCCTTTGCGACCTGCTTGGCCTGCCACGTTAAATGGTTCAGGTTGGCCTGAATGTTCTTGAGGTTCTCGCACAGCGGATTGGTGCGGGAAGGGTAGCAGTCGTTCAAATTTCCTGTGGACAGCGCGGCGGAGTAGGCTTTCATTTCCCGCACGGCCTGTTCCAGATATTGCAGCCCCATTCCCAGCTTGTGGTACGGTTCGTCCAGCGCTTCGAGGTCCAGCGGCTTCACCTTGGAGTCGTAGAGGATGCTGCGCAGATATTCAAACAGCAGGGCGCAGTTTTTGTCCTCCATCATACACCGCTTTCCGGTGCGTCAGGCTCCACTTCGGCGCGGAAGCGGCAGACGCGGTCGCCGGTGGCCCAGCAGTCCACTTCCACTGCCTGATATTCCTTGCCGGAATAGAGCGACAGGATGCCTGAGATGAAGCCCTCATCGTAGTTGCAGACGGTCTCGCCCAGCACCGGCAGACCGGAACAGTCGGCATCCTCAGAGACGGTCAGCATGATCTTTCCGCTGGCTTCGTCCACGCTCTCGACGCGCAGGACACCGATCTTGAGCTTCTGCATCTCGTCCTGCAGCTGTCCCACGAACTGGTCCAGCGGCTGGTCCATGTTGAGGAAGTTCTTGGCGAAGTATTCGCCTGCCATCCGCCCCGCAGAGCGGAAAATATCGATCTGGCCCTCCCGCCCAAAGCGGCGCACCAGCTCTTCGCGCAGGGAGTATTCCAGCATCCGGTAAACGATGACGGGCAGCTCTGCACCGAGGTTTCCACGGCTGGATTCATCGTAGCGCAGATAGTCCTCCAGCGTCAGAGGTTTGTGGTCCATCGTGAAAATATTTCCTTCCATAAAAAGGCTTCCCTTTCAAAAACAAATTTATGTTACATCTGACCAGAAACTTCTGGACCAGTAAAGATTTCTTAGCCAACCTGACGACTAAGCTTAGTATATCATATTTTTAGGGGATAATCTAGGTTAAAATGAGAAAGCATGGAAAAGTGGAAATGAAACTCCCCCTCTGCAGCGCGGCAGAGGGGGAGAAAAGGCTCCGGCATCCGGAAAAAGATTGTGAAGTGTGGATGGATTCGGAAAAGGATGCGCAGAGCGGGGGCCGATTTACTGCGGTGCATTCTCAGCGTTCGAAATGACGCCGTAGAACTCGCTGGATGTCTTGGAGATGTCGATGTCGCTGAACTTGGTGTTATAGTTGCCCGGGACTTCCGCTCCAAGGACTTTATACTTTGCATTCCCGTTGGAGTCCGCACAGAACACGACACCCTGCAAGTCACTGGGCCATGTCTCGCCATTGATGTACCATTTCAGATTGAGAACAAATGCAGTCATATTGGCTGCGATCGGCACAAATCCCTTGTGGTAGGTATCGATGTAACAGTCCGAAAAGCGGCAGTTCGTGGACCGCAGCTTGGCAAAGATGGTGTCTTGCAACAGTTCCTTGCGGTTCGAGCTGTTGTCAAAGTCGTAGCACCACGCATGGATGTTGTGGAAGATGCTGCCGCCCGATGCTTCGATCGCAGTCTTGACATTCAGGATGATAATATTCGTATAAGTCGAATCGCCACGGTCCTGAATACCGGTCGCGCTCGAACAGCTCAGCTCGTTCGAGATCAGGCAGTTGGACACCACCAGCTCATACGAGAGGTTGGGTTCGAGCGAGGTGTCCCAGTTCTTGCCGTGGATGCCGTTCGAGATGAAATTCTTGATGTGGATGCCGTCGATGGTCGTGTGCTTGTGGCGGGCCAGCGTGATGCAGTTGTTCGCGTTGAAGTTGCCGTTGATGATGCCATTTCCGCGAATGAACATGCCGTCGTGGGGACGTTCGGGCGGGTACATCCTGCCCAGAATGTTGACAAAATGCAGGACATACTTCCCAGTACACAAAAGCTCGGCGTTGTCGAGGATCATGTAACAGAAATCCATGGTCAAAGACCCCGCAAAAGCGTAAGTGCCCGCCGGAAAGTAAATGGTCCGCATCGGGAATGCCGCAATGATGGCGTTGAAAATGGGCAGGTTGTCGGTGGCCCCGTCCGGGTTCATGCCCCACTGAAGCACGTTGAGTTTCCGCCCGTTGTCCACCAGTTCGGCAGTCAGGCCGTTCACCGAAAACTGGGTGTAGCCGTTGAGCGTGGTCCCGTCCGGTGTTTTCAGAAAGTAGGAGCCACCGCCGCCGTCGCCCTTGGCATAATAGCCAAGCGTCATGGCCACATCGCCCGCCTTCAGGTCAGTGCTGGCCTTGAGCGCCGCCACCGTATCGAAGCAGGGCGTCTGGGTGGTCAGCGGGGTCCCGTTGATGTTGTAAAGCATGGATGCACCTCCTTATTTCGCAAACCATTCCCGAATGGCGGCATCCGTCAGGGTGGTCTTGTAGACCTGAACCTCGT
>ERZ1026776.361-NODE-361-length-32633-cov-8.872491_pt1 | contig 32633 bp, 30 predicted proteins | sample MGYA00380125_ERZ1026776 | MGnify/ENA primary metagenome ERZ1026776 (study PRJEB33269, sample SAMEA4719761) | human gut metagenome | biome: human-associated habitat; feature: organic feature; material: feces | place: Cameroon | collected 2013-10 ...
CGGGCAGTATATAACTACCCGGATTATAAGGTCTAACTTTATGGGGTCACTACACTGATGACTGGTGGTCTTTTTAGTGCAGATTTAGAGATTGTTTTTCAGGGCTTCGGAGAGGCCAGGAATGTTGTTTATCTTGTCTGCCAGCTTAATGGAGTCCTCTATGGCGGCGGCAGTCATAGGTGGTTTTGCTTCCTGGTCTGCCTCGTTATGGGATGGCTGGCTAATGACTACAGCCAGTTCATCGCCGTTCTTGATGGGATCCGTAAAGTTTACTGGTTTTTCGTTGACCAAAATAGTGAAGCTTACCCGGCTCTGGGCGGCTGGTGGCTGGAAGCCTACTGCCAGCAGGGCATCGCTAACGGTGGTAGCAGCCCGCAGGGACTTCATATATCTTACCTGACTGCCATCCTCAATAAGGGTGTTGGTGCTGGCAGGATGGCCGTTTACCTCCAGAGTTACGGTGGCTGATAGAATCTTGTGCTCCTGTCCCTCGTAATATATCACCAGAGAGGCATCCAGCTCGGAAACATTCAGCACATCTCCCAGCTTGGGCAAATCCGGGGCAATATATTCTATATAGTCCTGCTGATGTACTTCATCCGAGAGATTGGCTTCGTTATCGTTAAGGAGTATCCGAGGGGCAATGGTGTACTGGGAGTCCTTGTCGTTCAGGGTGTATTTTATCTTTTTGCCCAGAGGCGGGAAGCCGGCGGTGTTTAGTACCTCCCCTAGAGTTCTGGTGTCACGGCTGATAATATCATCCCCATCGTGGAGAAGCTGTCCCAGCTGAGCCAGTTGGCCGTTGATGGTGTACTGGGCGGCAATATTGGTTTCCTGACCATTGATAAATACAGTATAGGCTGGTGGAATATCCACCACATCCTCCAAAGTGATTTCTGGAATGGATCCGTTGGTGCCGGCAATTACCTGTAGACGGCTGCCATCCCGAATAGGAGTATCCAAGGTGGCTGGGGCATCATCCAGCAGAAGCTGTGCCATAGTGCCCATGGTGCCAGGGATAAATTTGTTTTCGCCGTTAATCTTCAGCATGGCTCCAAGGCCTGGACGGCCGTTAAGTTTTTTGAGAATAATACCAGCATTCAGCAGGGCATCAGAAACAGTCAAGTCACGGAAGTTAAAGAGACTGTATTCTGTGTCGTTGACATAAACCCGGAGGAAATGGAGGGTATTCAGGGAGGCGATTTTGAGAATGCCTAGAGGGGTTACAGCATCAGGCAGCCGCAGCTCTTCGGGAATATCCACAATGCCATCAATCTTATCTGGATGCCGTACAGCTACACGGCCCATAGGCAGGTTCATAATTTCTGCAACATAGTCGCTAAGATGTGGTGTCAGAGAGCCACCACCAACTAGAATAATTGCCTGGGGTGGTTCATTGCCGTTCAGCTCCAATATCTGCTGGGCAATGGACTCTGCCAGCTTGCGGATATTGGGCAGGACAGGCTTCAATACCTCGGTGGCGGACAAATCGTATTCCATGCCCATAATATCGGCAAAATGACACTGCAGACCGTTGGTGGCATCTCGCTTTAGCTGTTCTGCCACATTGAAGTCCAGCAGGTACTGCTGGGAAATAGCATCGGTAATCTCGTCACCAGCCTGGGGTACCATGCCATAGGCGATAACAGAGCCGTTGCGGGTAATGGCCACATCGGAGGTGCCTGCACCAATATCTACCAGCACCAGATTCAAATGCCGCATGGTAGGCGGTATCAGCACGTTGATGGCGGCAATTGGCTCCAGAGTCAGGGCGTGCATATCCAGCTTTACGCTTTGCAGGGCGGAATGCATGGAGTCTATAACCTGTCGTGGCAGGAAGGTGGCAATAACAGTGGCGGAGGCAACTCGTCCCCGCTGTCCCACCAGAGTCTTTAGCTTGGTGCCGTCCAGCTCGTATTTGACGGTGCTATAGCCTACGCAGTAGTAGTTGGCCAAATCCTCTACAGTGCCAGAGGTGGCTAGCTGGGCCTGGGCTGCCTGTACACCAGCAAAATCCAGACTGCGCTCCTGTTCAGGGGTAATAATGCCGCTGAACTCCATCTCTGCTGAGGCGGTCATGGTGTAGAGGGCACGGCCGGCGGCGGCTACGGCTGCGCTTTTCAGAGGGCCTACCTTTTTTATCAGGGCTTTCTTTACGGTGTCAATAACGCTGGCTACCTGGGGTACATCGTGAATCTGACCGTCCTCCATAGCTCTGGTTTTGTGTTCCATTCTTTCTGTGGCGATGATTTTTAGGCCGGCAGGGGTTTTGTCTGCCACAATGCCAATAACACTGCGCGTACCAATATCCAGAGCAAAAATCTTTTCGTACTTTGGCTTGGGGGCTTTGGCAGTGGCCTTGGCCTTGCTGGAGGTAGTGCGGCGAGTGTATTTTCTTTTCGGCTTAGAGGTGGTTTTTTCCTCTGTTTCAGCCTGCATATTAGCTATTTTTAAATTTTCCATAAAAAATCTCCTTACTTTTTCCTCTAAAAAAAGGTTAATTAGAGAATATAGCGAATAATTATATTATATACAATTTTTACATTCATTAAAAGAAGAATTATGTTAGTATAGGAGATAGATTATGGGAAATAATGAAGTAATCACTGGCGCTGACTATAAGCGGATGATTATTGGTGCCTATAGTGAGTTTATACTGGAATATGAGACAATCAACAAGCTGAAGAAAAACGGCAGGTTTTTCTACTGCGGTAAGCCTGGGACGGATGTACTGCGGACTATGGGGGCTGCGGTACTGCCTCTGGCAGATTCTGTCAATGAAAGTATTGGCGGTCTGGCACGGCGGGTGGCAGATGCGGCTGTGCTGGGAGCCAGAGGTAATGGAGGGGTAATTCTGTCCCAGATTCTGCGGGGCTTGGCCAAGGGCCTGGTGGGAAAATACAATGCCACCTCTCAGGAATTTGGCAAGGCCTTTCAATATGGTATTCTTTATGCCCAAAAGGCTGTGCCGGAGCAGAAGAATCGGCCTATTATTGTGGCTTCTAAGATTATGGCCAAGGGTGCCTATCATGCGGTGAAATCCGGCTTGCATATTACGGAAATTATTAGGGCGGCTATTAAGGCAGGGGAGGAGTCCTTTACGGAGAAAATAGATGCGGGAGAAATGATTATGCAGGTCTTTCTCAATGGCTGTCTCAAAGGTATTATTGGGGAATTTGTGTCACCTACCCTGCCTTTCTCCAACAGCTTCGGGGTAAATCGGCAGGAGAAGCTTATTAGTCCATATGATGATATGGTACGGCCTTATTGTATTACCTTTATGGTGGCCAATCCTAAGCTTTCTGTTACCTTGATAGAAAAGGAGCTGCAGGAGATTGGCAACTTCGTGGTGGTGGAGAGAAGGTTCCGCAATCTGTTTATTCATCTTCATTCGGAGCATCCCGGCAAGGTGCTGGAGCGGGCTGTTGGCTGGGGCCATATTGGGGAAATTCATATTAACATTATGGCGGAGCCTCATGCTATGGCTATGGTACAGCAAAGCTTCCTGCTGCCTCTGGCTCTGATGACGGTGGCGCCTAATGAGGAGGCAGGTCAAAGGCTGCAGGAGGCGGGAGCTACTGTTATTCTGGATGGCAGTGATCCTTCCGGCCCATCTGTGGAGGAGATTGTTAATGCGGCTCATAGCGATATTGCCAACAAGTATATTATCCTGACGGATACAGAGCATATCAGGCTGGTGGCTCATCAGGCCAGACGGATTCTGGGGGATAGAGTAGAGGTTGTGATTGCCGATGGCGAGGACGAGCAGATACAGGCTGTCCGGGCTTTCTTCCCAGAGGATGATATTAAGGAGAATGTGGCTAGAATGAAGCACGCTATCCTGTTGACGAGTCAGGAATAATAGGCTATGATAGTTAGCATATGTCATTGGTAGGTAGAGGATAAGAGGAAATAGTCTTTGACTGCTAGGTAAAAAAGGCAAAAGAAAACGGAAGGTCCAAAAGACCTTCCGTCATAAGTGGGTTCCGAAATGTCGTCGACCAACAGGTCTAACCTGCGGTTGCAGGTGGGTGCCCTTAGCCGCCGCTTTTGTTATTCGCTCGAAGACGATTCAACAGCCACGGTGCAATATCAGGCTCCCTTATTAAAAGAGTAGGCCAGACGATGAAAGGAATAACGCGCATCTCAGAGATTCCCTCTTTGACTTGTATACTAACACATTATTTTTTTAATAACAAGTCTTGACAAACAATATTATGTGATTTTTTTTAGGAGGAAATCAGATTTATGGCAAAGGAGCAGTTAATGCGGGCAATTTTAATCGCGCCAGGTCAGGAGCCTGCAATTATTAGATTGCCTGCTGGTCATGGCAAGCATGAGGAGGCCATTCGGGATGTTCTGGAGGGCAATTATGGTGCTGTGGAGTTTTTTGAGATTCAGCCAGGCATTTCCCTGTTTATTTTAGTAAATGATTTGGCTGCTGTGTTGGGCATGAAGCCTAACCGGAGATTTCCTGCCCCTGATGAAAAGGAAATTATCTATGGCAAGGCCATTTTTATTGCGGCTTATAATGGAGCAGATGAAAGCAAGGAGGGAACCTTGGATATGTCTGAGGAAACCTGCCTGATGTTTATGGAGCAGATAAAGCTGCATTTTGCCCCTTGTAAGGGGGATGAGGAGCCAGGGCCAGAGGATACCCTCTACTATGAGGAGGATGAGCAGGGCCAGCGGAAGCCTTATCGCTGGGTGGAATGTCTGGCTGTACCGGAGAATCTGCCAGAGCCGTTGCAGGCGGGGAGAGTGAAATTCTACCGGACAGAAACCAGGGAGATTATGGAGATTAATAACCGTTATTTCAAAAAGATACCGGTATATACCCCTGATAGCTCATTGAATTAATTGGGTACTTATATAGGCCAGAGGGTGGTCTTGGATAATAGCTATGGGATAGCTATCGACAAATATAGTTTTTTTGGGGTATAATAGCATAAGTAATATTTTCGGCAACGCAAAAGGAGAATTAATCTATGAGTGACAAGATATATAGCGTGGCAGTTAGCTGTCGTGATTCTATTGGCTGGGTGGAATATGATATTGAGAACAAGACTGTGAAGGTTTGTCTTGATGATGCCAAGGTAGTAGAGGATGCAGAGAAGTTCCTGACTACTGAGCACGAAATCCGTGTGCCTCATGAGACTTTGCGGGATTTCTCCCCAGTTAAGGTAAATCCATTGGCTGATGTGGAAAGCTTCCAGCTGGCCCTGACCAGATTGTGGGAAAACACTGATGTTCACGTGGACTGGAGTCGTCCGGTTGACTATGTAAAACAGCACCCACATTATTGATAGGAGGTCACGGGAATGGATTTGTTAGAGCAGCGTATCTTGGAAGAGGGCATTGTATTGCCTGGCAACGTGCTGAAGGTGGATTCCTTTTTGAATCATCAGATTGATCCTCAGCTATCTATGGCTATGGGTGATGAGTTTGCGGATTTGTTCGGGGATGTGGAGATTGATAGAGTGCTGACTGTAGAGGCATCTGGTATTGCTATTGGTGTTACCACTGCCCTGAAATTAGGGGTGCCTATGGTATTTGCCCGGAAAAAGGCTTCTGTGCTGATGACAGAGCCTGCTTATACTGAGCAGGTATATTCCTATACCAAGAAGGAAACCTCCAATATTACTGTGCTGAAGAAGTTCCTGCCAGCTGGGGAAAAGGTATTGATTATTGATGATTTCCTGGCTAATGGGGAGGCTGCCCTTGGTCTGGCCCGTCTGGTGGAAAAGGCTGGTTCTCAGGTAGCAGGTATTGGTATTGCCATTGAAAAGGCTTTCCAGAATGGACATCAGAAGATTCTGGATGCTGGCTATCGTCTGGAGGCGTTGGCTAGTGTAGCTGCCTTGGAAAATGGCAAGGTTGAGTTTGTGGAAGAAGACTGATTCAAAGTGAATTTATCGCCTAGGGATGTGGAGTCTCTGGGCGGTTTTTTTATATAAAAAAATATCCCCTGTCTGCAGGAGACAAGGGATATTGGAGCTTCTATCAGCTTTCGTCTAAAAAGGTTTCTTCCTTCTGAGGTTTGTTCAGCAGGAAGTTCAGCAGCATGGCGGTAATACTGCCAATGGTAATACTGCTGTTGCAGATAAGCTGCATGGTAACAGGGAATTTGCTGTAGAAGCCAGGACTGCATACTGGAATCATGGCTACGCCTACGCTGATGGCAATAACCATCATATTGCAGTTGTCATGGAACTCTACCTTGGACAGACTGCGGATACCGCTGGCTGCTACCATGCCGAACATGGCTAGACCAGCGCCACCTAATACCATAGGTGGAATGCAGGAGACAATGGCTGCCAGCTTTGGACAGAGGCCTAAAAGCATCATAATAACAGCACTGGTGGCTACTACATAGCGGCTGCGGACACCGGTAAGGGTGATAAGGCCGATGTTCTGGGCAAAGGCGGTATAAGGGAAGGCGTTCAGCACGCCGCCTAGCATGGTGGAGAAGCCGTCAGCTCTCAGGGCACGAGTCAGGAGATTCTTGCTCATAGGCTTTTCCACAATCTCTGTAATAGCCATCATATCACCAGTGGTTTCGGCCATAGTTACCAGCATAACCAAGGTCATGGCTACACAGGCAGCGGGATCAAAGGTTGGCAGGCCAAAGGCAAATGGGGTGGTAATGCCCAGAGATGCTGCCTTAGCAACTGGGGTGAAATCTACATAGCCCATGAAGCAGGCGATGATGGTACCCAGAATCAGGCCCAGCAGTACGGCAATATGGCTAAGGAAGCCAGTAAAGCAGCGATAGAAAATCATGATAATGGCCAGAACCAGCACAGCCATCATAATGTAGACAGGATCGGCAAAATCAGCCGCCGTTGGATCCAGGCCTGCAATCCAGCCTACAGCTACTGGCATCAGGGTAAGGCCGATAATGGTTATAACGGAGCCGGTTACTACTGGAGGGAAGAACCGCAGCAGCTTGCTGAAGTAGTTGGCAATGACAAAGCAGACCAGACCGGAGACAATGGCGGAGCCATAAACCGCCTGTAAGCCCTCAGAGCCTCCACCGGCTGAGTTGGCAATGATAATCATAGGCATAACCGCAGTAAAGGTACAGCCTTGGACAATTGGCAGCTTGGAACCGATATAAGGTCCTACGCTTAGTGTCTGTACCAGGGTAGCAATACCGCAGGTGAATAAATCTGCATTAATCAGGTAAATCAGACGCTCAGTGTCCAGATTGATGGCCTGAGCCAGTACCAAAGGGACAGCAACTGCACCGGAGTACATGGCCAGAACGTGCTGGAAGCCAAAGAAAAGCAGTTTCCACAGGGGTAGTTTTTCATCTACGGGATGAACTGAAGATGACAAGAAAATTCCTCCTTACATATAAATACGAAAAAAACAAAACTATTATATCGCAAAATTATTAATAAGCAAATTTTTTTCCGTAAATTTTCCTGCTATGCAATTTGATTATTTTTTCTATACTTATATTGCCCATTTGGCATAGGAGTAGTACAATAACAGTTATAGTTTCTATAAAATATTATATATAGTATATATATGGGGGAAATAAAATGGAAATCAAGGATATGCAGGCATTTTATGCCATTGTTGAGGAAGGGAATATCAGTCATGCGGCCATTAGACTGAGTATTGCTCAGCCTGCTCTTAGCCGCCAGATGAAGAAGCTGGAAAGCTCTCTGGGGGTACAGCTTTTTGAGCGGGGCAGCCGCAGGATTCGCCTTACAGATGCTGGTATGCTGCTTTATTCCAGAGTTAAGCATATTTTGGGCATGGTGGATGGTACCTTGCGGGAGATTACGGATATTGGCTCCGGGGTGGCAGGCACTATTAAGCTGGGTACAGTAACCAGCTCCGGTGCTATGCTGATACCTCAGCTTGTGGCAGATTTTCACCGTATGTACCCCTTGGTAAATTTTAATGTATGGGAAAGTGATGGGGCTAGAATTTTGGAGCTTTTGGACAGCCATATTATTGAGCTGGCTATTACCCGTACCCAGGTGGACAGCTCTACCTATGAATCTATGGTTTTGCCTGATGAGCCTTTGGTATTGGCCATGCATAAGGATCTGTGCTGTTGTGGAGAGGATGCAGAGTTTGTTCATCTTCAGGAGCTGGCGGGAAAGCCACTGTTGGTACCTCTCCGTTGGCATAGCAGTTTTTTGGAGCAGTGTCAGAAGCATAAGTTTGAACCAAATATTCTCAGTGTCAGCGACAGCCAGATTCAGAATATCCTCTGGACTCAGATGGGTATCGGTATTTCTCTGGTGCCTTTGTCTGCCCGCAGTATGGTAAATTCTGACAAGGTTATTTTCAAGCGGATTGTGGAGGCGGAGATTCACACTCATACGGTGGTGGCCTGGTTGAAGAACCGTACCTTGTCCAGTAGCTGTAATCATTTTCTGGAGCTATTCCGCAAGAAGTATATTAGAAAGTGATGGCTGGTAAATCATGGATAAGGGTTTGAAAAACTATCAGGTACTGATTGTGGAGGATGAGCGCAGGATTGCCAGATTCCTGCAAATGGAGCTGGAGCATGAGGGCATGAATACCGCCATTGAGGATAATGGAAGGCGGGCTTATGAGCGGATTATGCAGGAGAATTACGATTTGGTTCTCCTGGATGTGATGCTGCCGGATATGGATGGCTTTACTATCTGTCGCAAGGTGCGGGAGCTAAGCCAGGTGCCTATTATTATGCTTACAGCCAAGGATGATATAGATGACAAGGTGCAGGGACTGGACATTGGGGCAGATGATTATATTACCAAGCCCTTTGCTACTCCGGAGCTTTTGGCTCGTATGCGGGTGGTACTGCGCCGTCAGGAAAGCCAGCGGGAGGCAAAGGAGAGTCAGGAGGAGATTCTTTCTGTGAAGAATCTTATCATGTATCCTGCCCGCCATGAGGTGCAGGTGGATGCTACGCCTGTGGAGCTGACCAAGAAGGAATATGATTTGCTGGAATATCTTCTGCGGAATAAGCGGAATGTTTTGACCAGAGATCAAATCCTTTCTAATGTGTGGGATTATGATTATATGGGGGATACCAATGTGGTGGATGTGTATATCCGCTATCTGCGCCAAAAGCTGGATGATAGATTCCAGGAAAAGTATATTCATACCATGCGGGGAGTAGGCTATGTTATCAAGGATTAACAGTCTAAGGATTTCTGTTAAGCTGAGTCTGGTTTATGGCATTATGATGGCGGTGCTGATTTTTGCCACCAGTGCCTGTACGGCGGTGGGACTGTATTATACCCAATATCATCAGGTGGAGGGGGAGCTGTCCTTTAGCATTCGCTATGTATTGAAACAGCTGAAAAACCACTATGGCACTGTGGAGGAGGATGTGAGCAGTACCCTGCCTATCCCTCAGCCTCCTACTGCTGGTCAGGAGGAGGCTAAGAAAAAGAAGCAGACCATGCATCATGATGTGGTGCATCCTCAGGGGTTTATGGGACTGCGGGCGGCAGGCCGTTATCGCCTGCAGGAGGAAAATAATCGCAAGGATGAGCTGGAGCTGATGCCAGGGGTATTTTTGAAGATTACGGATGCTCAGGGAGATGTGGTATATGACAGTGATATGTATTCTCCCTCCTTGCAGGTTTTGCAAAGCCATATTGAGGATAGGCCTCCTTTTTGGGCTAATCCTAATTTTCAGGTGGTGGAGTCGGATAATTTTACCATCTATTATAAAAAAGTGCCGGTTAAGATTCAGGGCAATGACTACGAGTTGCATTTTTTCAAGACTATTACAGCGGAGAACCGTTTGCTGGCTTTGATTCAGAGAATGTTGTTGGCAGAAATTGTGATTAGTATCTTTGTGGCTTTGCTGTTGGGATATTTTGTCAGCCGTAGATTGCTGAATCCTGTGCGGGATATTACGGATACTGCCAAATCCATTGAAATCAGCGATTTGAGCCGGCGGATTCCTGTGCCTCCCACCAGAGATGAGCTGTCGGAGCTGGCGGAAACCTTTAATCGGATGCTGGACAGGATTCAAAAGGGCTTCCGTCAGCAGCAGAGATTTGTTTCGGATGCTTCCCATGAGCTGAGAACGCCGGTGACGGTTATTAAGGGGTATTCGGATATGCTGGCTCGCTGGGGCAGTCAGGATGAGGAAGCTCTTCGGGAGGGCTTGGAGGCTATTCGCTCTGAGGCTGTGGATATGCAGGAGCTGATTGAAAAGCTGTTGTTCTTGGCTCGGGCGGATCAGAAAAGGCAGATTATGCATAAGGAGCCTTTGGATATGGAGCCTCTGGTGGAGGATGTATTCCGGAAGCTGGAGCTGACAGACAAGGAGCATAGTCATGTGCTGGAGGTTAATGAACCTGCCACTGTGCTGGCGGATAAGGTGGCTATGAAGCAGATGCTGAGGATTTTCTTGGAAAATGCTGTAAAGTATACTCCTGCCGGGGGCAGAATTTCCCTTTCGGCTCAGCTGGTACAGCTAAAGGAAAAAGAGGCACAAAAAGAACCTGCTGTACTAGGACAACAGGTTCTAAAAATCACTATTTCAGATACAGGTATTGGTATTCCTGCTGAGGCTCAGGATAAAATCTTTGATAGATTCTATCGGGTGGATACTTCCCGCAGCCGCCAGGAGGGCACTGTAGGAGGTACTGGTCTTGGCTTGTCCATTGCTAGCTGGATTGCCAGAGAGCATAATATGGACATTCAGGTGGAGAGCCAGGTGGGACAGGGTACCAGCTTTATGGTATATATACCTGTTATTTAGCTTTTTTGAATGCCTTTGCCGGGGCCATCGTTGGCAACAGCCACCTGAGCTTCAGCAAAGGTTTTCATGTCATTAAGCATATGAAGGCTGGCTGTAACCAATCTGATACCGGCTAAGGCTACTAGGCCGGGAGCCTGTATATTCAATTGGTAGAGCTGAGGCTGTACAGGCAGGAGGAAATCCTCCAAATCCGGCAGCATTTTCACCGCATATCTGGCTACGGCCTGAGTGGCTGCATCGTCCAGAATAACCATACTGCTGTTGTGGGCGGCGGCTACCAAGGCTCCCAGCATGGCGGAAACCAGAAGCTGCTGCTGCTTGTTCAGATGATTCAGGAAGTCAGCTACATCATAGCGTAGTTGGTTGTCAGGGGTAATCAGCTCCTGGGCAATGGCCTGAATTTTTCCCTGTTGGGCATCAACCAGCCCCAGGCCTACAATGGCATGGTGGAGAGCCAGCTCCTCACCTTGCTGACGACCAAATTCAAAGGCATCCATCTGGCTGTGGTTCAGGCTGATATGGCCTACCTGCAGCTTGGTGCCGGCAGCCCGGGCAAAGGTTTCCGCCAAGGTGATTTCATCCAGATTGTATGCCTGCATGGATTCATCGTATTCCCCGGCAGCATTAAGGCTTTCCTGAAGAATTTCCAGAGGGCTTTCTGTGGAGATTTTGTCCAAGCCCAGAAGGAGCATGGTTTTGGGAATGTCCACATGGGGCAGGGCATCTCCAATGATGCCGCTAAGCTGGAGGACGATTTTTTCCATATTGCCTAGACAGTAAATTGGCTTGGCCAGATTGTCCAGTCTTTGCTGGCATTGGCTCATAGATTCCTTGTCTAAAGGTGGCATGGTGTTGGTGTAGAAGTCAAAGGTTTTGTCTGTAAGCTGGACAGATTTGGATTGAATCATTATGTCCTGCACTCTGTCTACATAAGCAAATTTTTCTACATCTGATTTCAGCACGTTGAGGCAGGCGGCCAGACCATTTATTAATAAATCTGCTGCTAGGGAGGAGCCAATGGCTTCTCCTAATTTTATGTCCAGCTTCATAATAGGCTGGAGGCCCAGCTTCTGGAGGGCTATAGGATGGCCTGCCTCTCCGCCAATATGGGAGGCCATAATGTATTCTCTGGCCTGTGGGCAGATGGTGGTGGCAATGAGGGCGGCGGCGGCTGTGTTAAAGCCGTCCAGAATTACTAGACAGTGACTGTGGGCTGCTCCGATAATCAAGCCGGCAATAGCTCCCAGCTCATAGCCTCCCACCTTGGTGAGAACATCAAGACCATCGGTGGCATCAGGCTGGTTGGTAGCTAGCATTTGTTTTACTACAGCTAGTTTTTTCTGGAGCCGCTGGTCAGAGATATTGGTGCCTCGGCCTGTGGTTTTTTCTGGCGATACCTGACAGATGGCTGCGGCAATGGCGGCGCTGGAGGTGGTGTTGGAAATGCCCATTTCTCCTGGCAGGAAGATGGTATAGCCCTGCTCCTTTAGCTCCATAGCCTGCTGAATGCCATAAAGCAGGCTGGTGGCAGCTTCCTGTCTGGTCATGGCTGGCTCCTGAGCAGCATTGCGGGTGCCTGGACGTATTTTTACATGGTCAATATCTGGCAGATTGTCTGTGTTGCCATTAATGCCCAAATCTGCTACCTTCATTTTGCCCTGAACAAAATTGCTAAAGGCGTTGGCGGCAGCTCCCTTGGAGATAACGTAGTTAGTGGCCATATGGAGAGTGGTTTCGGGAGGGTAGGCACTGACATTTTCGGCAGATACACCGTGGTCACTGCAAAAAATAAAATTCACTGGAGGCATTAGCTTTGCTGGAATGCCAGCAATGGATAGATACTGCATAACCATGTGGCGCAGCTTGCCCAGTCCCTGCTGGGGTGGTACCAGAGTGTCCAATTTTTCGGCAAAATCCTTGCTAGCTTCCTGATTAACAGGCGCTACCTCTTGGCAGATTTGCTGAATTATATCTTCTAATTTGTATATGTTTTGCTTCTCGTGTAGAAGGTCCTTTAAATTCATCATTGTATCCTCGTTTTGTCTATATATTCTTAGGAGGCCTGCTGAGCCTGTTTGAGGCTTAGACCGATACGGCCTCTTTTTTCATCTACGCTGATAACCATTACCTTGAGAATATCTCCTACGGCTACTACATCAGCAGGGTGTTTTACCCGGCGATTGCTTAGCTCGGAAATATGAATAAGGCCGGCGGTTTTGATGCCAATATCTACGAAAACACCGAAATCGGTAATGTTGCGCACTGTTCCCTGCATAATGGTGCCAGGCTGAATATCTGACAGCTTTACTACAGCCTTGCGGGTAAGGGGGGCTGGCAAATCCTCTCGTGGATCCCGGCCTGGCTTAATGAGAGCTTCCAGAATATCCTTTAGGGTTGGAATGCCGCAGTCCAGCTCCTTGGCTAGTCGGTTTACATTGGTTTCCTTGATTTTGGCCTTTAGCAGGGCCAAATGGTTTTTGTCTACCAGTTGGTTAGTATTCATGCCGAAATGGGCTAATACCTTTTGGGCTAGCTCGTAGGATTCAGGATGTACCGGGGTATTGTCCAAAGGAGTGGTGCTGTCCTTAATGCGGAGGAAGCCTGCACACTGGGTAAAGGCAGCCTTGCCAAGACGGGCAACCTTTAACAGCTCCTTGCGGTTGTGGAAGCTGCCGTTTTCGTTGCGGTAGGCAACAATGTTTTTGGCTATGGAGCCATTGATACCGGCAATATGCTTTAGCAAGGCCTGGGAAGCGGTGTTCAGCTCCACGCCTACATGGTTTACTGCTGCCTCTACGGTTTGGTCCAGGGTATCAGAAAGCTGTTTTTGGTTTACATCGTGCTGATACTGGCCTACGCCAATGGATTTGGGATCTATTTTTACCAGCTCGGCCAAAGGATCCTGCACCCGGCGGGCAATGGAAACAGCTCCCCGAATGGTAACATCGTATTCAGGCAGTTCTTCCTTGGCCAGAGCGGAGGCGGAGTAAATGGAAGCTCCTGCTTCGTTGGTAATGATATAGTGGACATCCAGCTTGTTGTCCTTGATAAGCTTGGCGGTAAATTCCTCGGTTTCCAAGGAGGCTGTGCCGTTGCCAATGGAGATAAGGCTCACCTGATAACGGCGGATTACTTCCAGCATGGTGCGGGCGGACTGGGCGGCCCGGTTTTCTCCGTGGGTTAGATAAAGGACACCGTGGTGGAGTACCTGGCCAGTGGGGCTTACTACCGCCATTTTACAGCCGGTGCGATAGCCTGGGTCCAGGCCCATAACAGTGTAGCCAGCCAAAGGTGCCTGTAATAACAGTTGTTTTAGATTGGTGCCGAAAATGCTAATGGCCTGTGTTTCGGCCATTTCGGTCAGCTGACTGCGAAACTCTCTTTCCAGAGAAGGGGATAGCAGTCTTTTCCAGCTATCTTCTATGGCCAGCTTCATATCCTGCTGGTAAATGGAAGGCCCTTGTAGATATTCCTTTTGGATTAAATGAAGGATTTTGTCCTCTTCCAGTTGGAGCGTAACCTTGAGACAGCCTAGCTTTTCCCCGCGGTTAATGGCCAAAATGCGATGGGAAGGCATGGTTTTGACAGGTTCCTGATATTCCTTGTACATAAGAAATCTCTGGCCTTCTTCGGTTTCGCTGGTATCCTCAGCCATAAGGGTGGAGATTTGACCATGCTGGTGAATGTATTCCCGCAGCTTTTGCCGCAGCTTGGCGTTCTCGGAAATGATTTCGGCAATAATATCTCTGGCACCCTCTACAGCTTCCTGCCAGGTATTTACCTCCAGCTCTGGGTTAATGTATTTGCTGGCTTCCTTTTCCACACTGCCCTTGGTATCCTTTTGCCACAAAATAGTGGTGGACAAAGGCTCCAAGCCCTTTTCTCTCGCCTTTTGTGCTCTGGTGCGTTTCTTCTGCTTAAAGGGGAGATAAATATCCTCTAGCTCTTGCAGCTTGGTGGTTTTTTCAATGGCTTGCTGCAGCTCCTCCGTGAGCTTTCCTTGTTCGGCGATTTTGTTAAGGATTTCCTCTTGGCGTTTGACAAAATTCCGAAGATAGGCCAGTCGCTCCTCCAGCTTTCGAAGCTGTTCATCCTCCAGCTCTCCTGTGGCTTCCTTGCGGTATCTGGCGATAAAGGGAACTGTGTTTCCTTCATCCAAAAGCTTGATGGCGGCCTTGGCCTGCTCAGGGCGGATATTCAGCTCCTGGGCCAGGGCCTGGGGTATATTTTCTAGTAACATAAAAACATCCTTTACAAATTAAATTTCATTTTATTTCAAGGGCTTGCAATCAACAGTATTGCAAGGTATAATGATTATAAAGAAGGTGCTGCCGATAGACGGTTAGCCCATATATACTGGTATCAGAAAGATCGCTCAGTTTTGCGGACTAGGGGCGGTCTTTTCTGTTAGAAATATCTTTGCCGAATTGGTAGCCTAGACCTATACAGGCTATTACTAGGCTGAGAAGCCCAATAAATAAAGCTACTAGTTCAAACGACATCGTATCACTGCCCTCCTATATGTATTCCGGCAAGCCGGTTTCTATATAATCGGAGGGTCACAGTCCCTCCGTAGAGGGCCAACCGCCTACCGTTATGGCAGCACCGGATTTATTATAACATAATTGGCTTACAAAGTCTTGCAATTACTTTAATTGAAAGGTATAATAAAAGTAAAGAAAGTGCCACCGATAGACGGTTGGCCTATTTACTAATTGGTCAGATTTAACCGCTCAGTTTAGGCTCTGGGGCGGTTATTTCTGTTTATGGGTGTCTTTACCCAACATGTAGCCGAGGCTGAAAATGGTTGCGGTGTAACCGAGTACACCTAACAAATCCAAAATAGTCATGGCATCACGCCCTCCTATATGTATTCCGGCAAGCCGGTTTCTATATAATCGGAGGGTAACAGTCCCTCCGTAGAGGGCCAACCGCCTACCGTTATGGCAGCACCGAACTTATTATAACATAATTGACTTACAAAGTCTTGTAGTTAATTTGATTACATATGTAGTAAGCAGTGTGCCTTTTTACAAACAATAATCATGAATCTAGAACAAATAATTAAAAAAATAATTGATTGCTAGTTATGCTGGCGTTGATATTATTGAACAGCGGAGGAGTCGTTATGAAAAGAATATTTATAACACTGTTTGCACTGTACATGCTTTCTTTTACCAGTACCTGTTTTGCCTACGAGGGGAAACAATTATGCAATATGGGGGCAGAAAAACTATATTACAGTATCATAAATACAAGCTATATTCATAATCGTATTCCGTCTAGTGCATTTGGCAGACTATATAGTGGTAATGGTGATTCATATTTTTTTAATTATGTTGATTCTAAGTTTCCACAAGTAAAGTTAAAGACAAGTATATCATATAATCAAGCAGGATATGTGACAATGGTATCTATATTAGGCAGCCATGTAGACAATATACAGATGATGTCGTTGGCAGGTATGTGTGTTGGAGGTTTATATACACTTGGAGTAACGCAATCGGAATGTACATATATATTCAATCATTTTGAATTAGCTGACGCTTTATATACGGCAGATGGTTCACCTGGTGAACTGTACACATCGCAAGTGTTTTCACCGTTGAGTGGCAAAACAATAGGGGTTTTGTCTAATGTATATAAAAATGGAGCAACGATAGTGAATATTGTAGCGTTGTAGAAAGGTTTTCCTTGTATGAATAATAAGAAAAATTTTATAGTTATAATAGCATTGATAATATTTTTGACTTTTGTTTTTGGAGCAATTCATGTTATAACGATGTTTGATGTAGCGTTGGTTCAAGAACCTAAAAGAGAATATCCATTAAGTGGATTAAATACTACATTTACGGTTAATCTAACAGAATTAAAGCCTGTTTCATCAGATTATACGCCATTTTCTGAATATGCCAATATTAATAAAAAATATATTGGCCATTATGATAAGTATACAGACATAATAATATATATGCATAATTACGATATTGAAAGATACAAATATGACATAAATATGGAAATAGCAAAAAGTACCGAGTTTCAGCGGGATATTATGGAAGGGAACTTACGTAATAATATTGCTACTCCAAATGATATTAAATATAATTGGAATACATATATTTTTACTAATAAGGAAAGAACCAATCACGATGATTTGACAGTAAATTTGCCTAAAGTATCTGGGGCATGGGTTGGCGCATATACATACAAAAATGATAATGACATAGATGTAGTATCAATAGATATTTTGTATCAAAGTGTCGAGAATGACCAATGGGTGATTTGTATCGAAATGCCAGTAAAAAACTATAATTCTGATAAAGTGATGAGAATTGTTAACGAATTAACACCACCGCAGAAAGGTAGTGGAGTGTAATGTTGAAAAAAATACTGGTAATTTTAGCAGTCCTACTGGTGTTTGCTAATGAATGTTTTGCACTGGAAGGTCGTAAAATAGCAAATGTTGGCGCGGAGATGTTGTATACTAGAATACTTCAAACCTGTGTTAATAATGGTATTTCTCAAAATTCTTTTAGTGAGTTATACAAAGGGAATGGAGAATTTTATACATATTTCTTTTATCCGCAAAACGACAATGTGATACAAACAACTTTGGATTATAACAATTATGGTTATGTAACACTTATCTCAATTGATGGTGCTGGCTTAGATGAACAACAGAGGTTAACTGTTTATGGCATGGCAGTTGCTTGTTTAAAGGCTTTGAACATTACAGAAACAGAAATGCAATATTTATTTAATAATCTTCAGGAAAATAAGTCTAAGTACAAAATTAACAATGATAAATTATATACTTCAAGAGTATTTTCTGTTGTAAATAGAACTACTATAACATTAATGGTAAGTGTTTATCCTAGTGGCAAGATATTAGTACATATTAGCAATATAGGCGAATAGACCAAAAAGCTCCCCTCTTTATTTCGAAGAGGGGAGCTTTTTGGTCAGTTTAAGGCCTAGGACAGATATTTTTATTAATCAAAATAAATCTGAATGCGTACCTGTTCGTGAAGCTGTGAGTATTAATTGCCCATCAAGCATCTGGTTCCTCCGCATCTATATCTGCTAATGCACTGGATAGGGAATCGTATCGTTTGGCTTTGGTTTTGCCGGACATAATATCTCTAGCCTCCTGCATTGCCTGCAAGGTTGTATTATTATATCTAGGTCTGTGTGGCTGGAATGGAAATCCACCATCCATTATGGAAGCACGAAGAAAAACATTTATCGCATCTGTTACAGATATGCCAAAGCTGCCATATACGGCCTCAGCCTGAGCCTTGATATCTGGTTCAATACGAATGTTTATATTTGCTGTTTTAGCCATGAAAATCCCTCCTTTCTTATTATTGTATTACTCTAGTTAAACAAATGCAATACATTGCGAATAACTTTTTATCTGTATAATATCTGGAAAGAAATTGACAGATTTTACTTTATAAAGTAAAATAAACTTATTAGTAATTCTTTTAAATGGATAATTATTATTTGCTAGAACGGAGGAAATACCATGTTAGGAACAGAAGCTGTAACCAAAATTTTGCGGGAAAAAGGCTTCAAGGTTACCCCCCAGAGATTGGCGGTATACGATGCCTTATCCAGTACCAAAAGCCATCCCAATGCAGAAATGCTGTACAATATGCTGCAGCCTAGCTATCCCACTATGAGTCTGGCCACAGTGTACAAGACTATGGATATTTTGGCGGAGCTGGGCTTGATTCAGGTGTTGAATGTAGGGGAGGACAGCTATCGCTACGATGCGGAAACAGCCAGCCATCCTCATATTCGCTGTACTGAATGTAATCGTGTGGATGATATTTTTGATTTTCAGGATGAAGGCTTGATGAACGGAGTGGAGGCCAAAACTGGCTACCAGCTTTCGGGCCGTCAGCTGTATTTCTTTGGCCGCTGTCCTCACTGCCAAGAGAAGGCTTCTGCTTTGCGCCATTAATGGTGAAGGTTAGGATGGTTGCAGGTATCTATTAGGTTGGGGTTCGCCGGCTGGAAATAATTCATGAAAAAAGCTTGCTATGAGTGTGTTGTGCTCTGGCAAGCTTTTGGTCATTTTGGGACAAAAAAATACCCTCAGATAAGCGCTGAGGGCTGAAAGGGATTGACTATAGGGGATGTACTATAGGGAATACATCACCTGAACTGCAAGGTCGAGAAATGGCGTTGGAAAAAAACAACCTTGCAGGTGGTAAGCTACATAAATTTTGTAAACTTATCTTGTCATTATATTAGCACAAATGATTATACAAGTCAATATAAAATTGTATCTTTTTTTAATTAAACTTTATGAAATATATTCAAAAGTCTACTAAAAAGTGGTTATAAATACGAATTGCGGTCATAATGCACAGAGCGTTCAATATTAGTTTCAATTGGTTAAAGAGTGTGACGAGTGGAAAATATACAATCTATTGATGAACAAAATTTCATAAATTAGAGGATGTGGGGATATTTTGACTTTACAGCCATTTTACAGTATTCTTGATTATATTATAGATGTGTGGAGTGATGATAGATTATGCAGGTTGCTGTACTAGCCAGTGGCAGCAAGGGTAATGCTACCTTTGTGGAAATGGATGGTATAAGAATATTAATAGATGCAGGAATTAGTGCCAGACGGATTAAGCAGGAGCTGGCGGCTTTGGGGGAAAATGTAGAAATGCTGGATGGTATTTTTATTACCCATGAGCATGGGGATCATATTAAGGGTTTGCCTAATCTGGTGAAGAAATATGGCATTCAGATATATTCCCGTCCTGCTACCTTTCGGGCTATGAGCTGTTATGAGGAGCTGCCGGGGGATTGTGTCAATCCAATTATTGATAGGATTCAGCTTGGGCGGGTGGCCGTAAGAGCCTTTGATATACCTCATGATGCCGCTGCGCCTGTGGGCTATATTATTCAGGGCACCAGCCGCTGTGTGGTGGCCACGGATATAGGCAATGTAGATGATAGATTGCAACAGATGCTGGAGGGTGCTCAGGTTTTGGTGCTGGAGGCCAATCATGATGAGGAAATGCTGAAGCAGGGCAGTTATCCCTATAACTTGAAACAGCGTATCCTTGGTCCTCTGGGGCATCTTTCTAACAGACGGATGGCTCAGGTGGTGGCAGAGCTGCGGAGAAGGCCTCAGAAGCTGATATTGGCTCATCTTAGTGAATCCAACAATCGGCCAGAGCTGGCTATGGATACAGTGAAATCTGTTTTGGACAGCTATGGCATTAATAATATGGAAATATATATGACAGCTCAGAATCATAGCACAAGTGTGGCTTTCTGACAGTTAATTTAAAGGAGGAGATTGGATGATGTACCGTAGTAAAATGGCAAAAAAATGCTTTGCAGGTGTAGCCGGGATGATGCTGGTGGCTACAGTATTATTTGGAGGCTGTACTGATGGCCAGGCCGGCTCGGCAGCTCAGGAAAAGCCAGCGGCTTCTCAGGAGATTTCTGATGCCCGGAATACGCCAGTGGTAAGAGCCGCTAAGGCTGTAGGCCCTGCTGTGGTAGGTATTACCAACAAGGCTGTAGCCAGAGATTGGTTTAACAATCCTGTTCAGGTAGAGGGAGCAGGCTCTGGGGTTATCTTCCGCAAGGATGGCTATATTGTTACCAATAATCATGTTATTAGCGGGGCTAAGGAGATTATTGTATCCCTGTCTGATGGCCGTTCCCTGTCTGGCAAGCTGGTAGGTGCAGATGAGCTGACAGATCTGGCTGTGGTAAAGGTAGATGCAGATGATCTGCCTACAGCGGAACTTGGGGATTCTGATGATATTATGGTAGGTGAGCCGGCTATTGCTATTGGCAATCCTATGGGACTGGAATTTCAGGGCAGTGTAACCAGTGGCGTTATTAGTGCTTTGAATCGTTCTCTGGAAATAGATGATAGAGTGCTGAAGGTTGTGCAGACTGATGCAGCTATTAATCCAGGCAACTCCGGTGGTGCGCTGGTAAATGCAGATGGCAAGGTTATTGGTATTAATTCTGCCAAGATTGCCCGCAGTGATATTGAGGGTATGGGCTTTGCCATTCCTATTAATACTGTAAAGGATATTGTCAATGAGCTAATGACCTCTGGTAAGGTTACCCGTCCGTATCTGGGGGTAGGAATTTTTGACAAGGAAACTGCTGGCCGTTATGGCTATATTCTCAATGTGGACAAGGGTGTTTATATTGAAAGTGTTACTGTTAATGGCCCAGCCTACAAGGCAGGCCTCCGCCGTGGGGATGTTATTCTGTCCATTGGGGATAAGGAAACCAACAAGGTAAGCGATGTGCGGAATACCATTCTGGATAGCAAGGTGGGAGATTCCGTCAAGGTAAAATATGAGCGGAATGGTGATGTATCCACTGTGGATGTAGCTCTGGAGGCTGCTTCATGAAAATAACCATTGTAACGGCTGGCAAAATCAAGGAAAAATATCTGACAGCAGGTATTAATGAATTTCTAAAAAGATTGGGCCCTTTTGCCAACGTGAAGATTGTGGAAATCAATGAGGAAAAAATGAAGGATAATCCATCTGATGCGGAAAAGCAACAGACCTTGCAACAGGAGGGACAAAGGCTTTTGCGTCAGGTGCCAGAGGGAAGCTATCTTTTTGTGCTGGATGTTTATGGTCAGCAGCTTTCCTCAGAGAAGCTGGCGGCCAAGCTGGATAGCCTGGCTCTCCAGGGCCACAGCAATATTACCTTTCTGATTGGGGGTGCCTTTGGCCTATCGGGGGAGGTAAGGCAGGCGGCGGATTTCCGGCTGAGTTTTTCCCCTATGACCTTTACCCACCAGATGATAAGGCTTTTGCTGGTGGAGCAGATATATCGCTGTTTTAAGATAAATCGTGGCGAAAAATATCATTGGTGATAAAGTATTGGCAATAAAAATACCGCCTGACAGCTTCTGGCTATCGGGCGGTATGCTCATTTTGTCCTTGATTTTATTCGATTTCGATGGTTGGACGGTCAATAATTGTGGCCATGACAACGATGGTTTCAGTTCTGGCAATGCCTTCCTGATTTTTGATACGAGTCATTATTTTATCCAGAGTCTTGGTATTCTTGGTGATAATTTTTAGAGCATAGTCATATTCACCTGTAATATAGAAACATTCCTTTACATCAGGTTCGCTGACAATAAACTCCTCAAAATGATCTCCGTAAACAGGATCTTCGAAGCTGATGTAGAGAATGCACATAAGCTGTTTGTCTACCAATTCAGGATCTAGAATTGCTGTGTACTGCTGAATAACACCGGTGTTTTCCAGCTTTTTCAATCTTTCACTAATAGCCGGCATGGATAGGGAAATTTCCTGACTCAGAACAGAAACTGTTACGCGGGAATTTTCCTGTAATCTTTTTAAAATTCTTCTATCAGTAGCATCCATACTGTAATCACCACCATTCTCATTATATTATAACAGTAAGAATAATAATTTGTAAACTTATATCTTTGTATACAAAACAAATTTATTTTTATCCATACAAAAGCCGTAAAAACCTAGCTTAGTAAAAAACTTTTGCTTTTGTCATAATATAGTGTAAAATAAAGGGATAGATATGTTTTGATGGAGACTATGGAGTGTTAAATTGGTGAACAAACAACGAAATCAAATGCAAACTAGATTGAGCTATCTGTTGTTTGGGGCCTGGTGTCTGATGCTGGTTCTGATTGTGCGTGTGGCATGGCTGCAACTGGTGGATGGCAGTGAGCTGAAGCAGAGAGCTATAGTTATAGCAGAGGAAAATAGATCCCGTCAATCTCCCCGGGGAAAAATAACGGATAGAAATGGTCGGGAGCTGGCTATCAGCCGTATGGCCAAATCTCTGGTTCTCAATCCCAGCAAGGTTGAGACAGAGGATAGGGATGATATAGCAGCATCTCTTGCAGATATTCTCAAATTGAAGCCGGAGGAGATTCAGGAGGATATAGATACCGGCGGTGTTTTTGTTTATGTGAAAAGGCGTCTGGAAATAGATGAGGAACAGGCTATTAAGGAGCTGAAGGAGGCTCATGGATATGACTGTCTGGAGCTCCATGACGAGGTAAAACGATATTATCCAAACGATAGTCTTGCCGCTAATGTGCTGGGCTTTATCGGCACGGATGATGTGGGCCTGGCTGGTATGGAGCAGTCTGCTGATGATCTGCTGAAGGGCGAGGCTCAGGAGGCTGATATTCTTATTGATATGCGGGGCCGTCCTATATTTGATTCTATTTTTTCGGCGGCTCAGAAGCGATATAGAGGAGATAATTCCAAGAATATTACCCTGACCTTGGATGCTACCATGCAGTTTATTGTGGAGCAGGCCTTGGATAAGGCTGTGGCTGATAACAAGCCAAAGGCTGTTACGGCGGTGGTTATGGATCCTAAAACCGGCGAGGTGCTGGCTATGGCCTCTCGACCTACCTACAATCCTAATAAATATTGGGATGTAGATGCTAATGGCGAGGCCTGGCGCAATAGAGCTGTAGCCTCTATCTATGAGCCAGGCTCCACCTTCAAGGCTGTTGTGGCTGGGGCAGCATTGCAGGAAGGTGTAGTTTCCCCAAATATGACCTTTTATGATCCCGGTCATGTGGATGTTTCTGAGAAAAGAATCCAGAACTGGAATGGCGGCTCCTTTGGCAATGTTACCTTTATTGATGTAGTAAAAAATTCCATTAATACCTGTTTTGCTCAGGTAGGCCTGTGGCTGGGCGGGGAAAAGCTGACGGAATATGCTCAGAAATTTGGTTTTGGCCGTCTTACTGGTATTGAGCTGCCGGGAGAGCAGGAGGGAATTTTGTTTAATCCTAAGGATATGGTAAATTCAGATGTGGCTACCATGTCCATTGGTCAAAGTATTGCCGTTACCCCTCTCCAGCTGGTTACAGCTATGTCGGCTATTGCTAATGATGGCGTGCTGTTGAAGCCTCATATCATCAAGGAGATTACTAATGCTGATGGTACTGTGTACAAGTCCTTTGGCAGGGAAGAGGTTGGCAGAGTGCTGGAATCTGCCACAGACAAAACCCTTGTAGGCTTGCTGGAACAGGTAGTTGCTACAGGCGGCGGTGCCAAGGCTGGTGTCAAGGGCTATCGTATTGCTGGTAAAACAGGTACGGCTCAGAAGATTAATGAGCATACCAGTGGTTATATGGAGGGCAGATATATAGCTTCCTTCTGTGGCTTTGCCCCAGTGGAGGATCCTCGTATTGTGGTGCTGGTGGTTATTGATGATCCATCAGCGGGAGCTTTTTATGGCGGTCAGATTGCTGCCCCGGTAGCCAGGGATATTTTTGCCCAGCTGCTGAGGTTTATGCATATCAGCCCTTCCAGTGATACCTTTGAGGATATGAACAAGGATAAGCCAGAAGCCCCGAAGCCTGTGGATGATGGCAAGGGTATGCCGGATTTGCAGGGTATGAGCATTAAGGAAGCATCCCAGACCTTGGCACAGCGGGGGCTGGGTATTGATATTCAGGGCAATGGATTGGCTAAGAGTCAAAGTATTGCCCCAGGTACAGCTATCCAGCAGGGACAGACGGTAACTGTTACCTTTAGTCCATAAGATTTTATGGTGGGTATATGATACTTTGTATTTAGATATTATATAATTTACAACAAATACACTTACAAGAGGAGAATAAAAATGCAGGCAAAATTATTTGTTACAGATATGGATGGTACATTGCTCAACAATGAGCACAAGATTTCTAAGGGCAACAAGCATATGATTAAGCGGGCTGTAGAGGCAGGGGTAATCTTTACCATTGCTACAGGCAGAATGTATGCCTCCGCCCTGCCTTATGCTCAGGAGCTGGAGCTGGATGTGCCAATTATTACCTACAATGGTGCTCTCATTAAGACTGCTGGTGGCAAGGAGCTTTACGCTTCCTATCTGGATGAAGCAGTGGTTAAGGATTTGTTGGATTTTGCGCAGGAGTGCGAGCTGTATATTCATCTCTATAGTGATGACCAGCTGTATTTCATTGTAAATGATGAGCATGCTCAGTATTATCAGAAGGCCTGCGGTGTGCAGGGCAAGACTGTAGGTCAGGATATTTATAAATATAATGTTCATGTACCAAAGATGTTGATTATGACCGATACCCCAGAGCAGGCAGATGCGGTTATCAAGCTGGTTCAGAAGAAGTTTGGAGGCCGTATTGAGGCTATGAAGTCTGCTCCTACCTATGTGGAGCTGATTAAGCCAGGGGTTAATAAGGCTACTGCCATTGCCAAGCTGGCGGAGATTCTGAACATTCCTAGCGAGCAGGTATTGGCTATTGGAGATTCCAGCAATGATGTTAGTATGCTGACATCTGTAGCTATCAGCGTAGCTATGGGCAATGCCAATGCAGAGGCTAAAGCTGCGGCCAGATATATGGTAACAGATAATGAGCATGATGGTGTGGCTGAGGCATTGGAGCGTTTCTGTATGTAAAGGAAATAGCGGAGGTTATTATGGAAAAAGAGAAGGAAAAGGATAAGACTTGCGAGTTTATCATTGTCACTGGTATGTCCGGAAGCGGTAAAACCCAGGCCTGCCGTTATCTGGAGGATATAGGCTATTTTGTGGTGGATAATCTGCCACCGGTATTTATTCCTAAATTTGCAGAGCTGTGTCAGCAATCTGGGGGCAGTATCAACAAGGTAGTATTGGTAGTGGATACTCGTAGTAGGGAGTTTTTTGATACCTTTACCCATGTGCTGGAGGATATGGATAGGGATAATCAGCCTTATGTACTGCTTTTTATGGATGCTTCTGATGCAGCCATTATTCGCCGTTATAAGGAAACCCGCCGCCGTCATCCTATGGCACCTAGCTCCCGTATCAGCGATGGTGTAGCCAAGGAGAGGGAACGGCTGGCCTCTGTTCGCAACAAGGCTACCTATATTGTGGATACCTCAGATTTGAAGAAAATAGATTTGAAGGAAAAGATTCTTAAGCTTTTTGCCCCAAGAGTGGGAGAAAAGATGAATATTAATGTGATTTCCTTTGGGTTTAAATTTGGTATGCCTTTGGATGCAGATTTGGTTTTTGATGTGCGTTTCCTGCCAAATCCATTCTATGTGGAGTCCATGCGCCACAAGAGTGGTGCGGTGCCAGAGGTGGCCGCTTATATTGACCAGTGGCCTGTTACCAAGGAGTTTAAGCAGCATTTGGACAATCTGGTAAATTTCCTGATTCCTCAGTATGAGAAGGAGGGGAAGGCTCAGTTGGTTATTGCTGCGGGCTGTACCGGCGGCATGCATCGTTCTGTATTTATTGCCAACCATATTTATCAGCTTTTGAAGGAAAAGGGCTGTGTTGTAAAGCTGGAGCATCGTGACCTGATGAAGAATGAGGTCTGGGAGCATGTGCGGGAAGAAGTATAAGGGAGTGTTGTAAATGCACTTGTTGAAATGGCTGTATCCAGGCATGAAATTCAAGCGATGGCTGCTTTTGTTTGCGGTTGGCGTAATGATTGTCAGTCTGGGTATAGCGGTGGTTTTTAACTACAAGTATATTGACCACATTGAGGAGGCTATTTTCCGAACGGTGTATCTATGGTCCGGAGGTTATGATTATAAATATACCGCCATTGCCGGCTTGATAATGGTGGCTGCTGGTGCAAGTATTATGCTGGTGGCAGCTAAGTTTATTATTAAATCCGTTATTACGGTGCTGCTGCCCTCCAACCCTTCTGAGAAGCTGGTGGATCTTATCTATGAGAAGCGTATGCTGGGCAAGGGGCCTGCTATTACAGTGGTAGGCGGAGGTCATGGACTATCAGTATTGCTTAGAGGTATCAAGCAGGCTACCTCCAATGTAACTGCGGTGGTTACGGTGGCAGATGATGGCGGTTCATCTGGCAGGCTGCGTCAGGATTTGGGCATGATTCCTCCGGGAGATTTGCGGAATTGTCTGGTGGCCTTGGCGGATACAGAGCCTTTGATGGAGAAGCTTTTCCAGCACAGATTTGAGGGCAGCAGTGAGCTGTCAGGTCATAGCTTTGGTAATTTGTTTATTGCTGCCATGACTCAGGTAACTGGAGATGTGGAAACAGCCTTGAAGGAATCCTCCAAGGTTCTGGCGGTAAAGGGACAGGTTTTGCCAGCCAGCAAGGAATTTGTCCGTTTGGATGCCATTATGGAGGATGGCACGGTGGTATGTGGTGAATCCCAGATTCCAGAGGCTCATAAAAGGATTCATCGGGTAAAGCTTTATCCAGAGCATGCGGAGTCGGTGCAGTCCTCCTTGGATGCCCTTCGCAATGCGGAGGCTATAGTGCTGGGGCCAGGCAGTTTGTATACCAGTGTGATACCTAATCTTTTGGTGGAGGGCATTGGTGATGCCATTTGCCGCAGTAAGGCGGTGAAAATCTATATCTGCAATGTGATGACTCAGCCGGGAGAAACTGACGGCTATACCGCATCCATGCATGTAAAGGCTATTATGGATCATGCAGGCCGCAATGCTGTGGATTATGTTATTGTGAACTCAACACCGGTGCCAGAGGATTTGAAGCAGAAATATGCAGAAACAGGAGCTTATCCTGTGGTAGTTGATGATGATGCTTTGAATCAGCTGGGGGTAGGCATTATTAAGGCGGATTTGATTACCTCCAAGGATGCAATTCATCATGACCCCAAGAAGCTGTGCGACAGCGTTATGCGGGTAGTGTACGAAACTCTGTGAGTCAGCTATGCCATCTTTTGCAACAGAAGTAAAAAATGAATTGGTTAGAGCCTCCACCCGCAAGACCTGCTGTCAAAATGCAGAGCTGGCAGCTCTTTTGCGGATGGGAGCCTCCATGACCATTGGCCCAGCGATGAATCTGGGCCTGAATTTTGTCACAGAAAATGCAGCTGTAGCCCGCAGGGTGTTGCAGCTTTTGAAGGCCAACGGTCAGGTAAAGCCGGAGGTTACCGTAAGCCGAGCTAAAAGGCTAAAAAAGAATAACAGTTATTTTTTGCGGGTAGCTCCCTCCCCTCAGGTTCGTCCTTTGATGGAATCCCTGGGGATGCTGGGGGACAATGAAGGCTCTGTAGGTCATGATAATGGCCTTTTGCGGCGGCAGTGCTGTCGTAAGGCTTATTTGCGAGGGGCTTTTCTTGGGGGAGGTACGGTGAACCGGCCAGAGGCCAAGGCTCATTTGGAGTTTGTGGCCAACAGCTATCCCTTTGCCAATACCTTGATGCAGGTACTGAAAAAAATGGATTTCCCCGTAGGGATTACGGATAGGAAAAACAATTATCAGGTCTATATGAAGGATGGCGAGGAGATTATGGATCTTCTGGCCATGCTGGGGGCTCCTAAGGCGGTAGAACAACTGGAGGTGGCTCGTAATCTGCGGGAGGTGCGGAATCAGGTCAATCGGCTGGTAAACTGTGAAACCGCTAATCTACAGCGTACAGTCAGTGCTTCGGTGGCTCAGGTGCAGGCTATTCATCAGCTGGAAAGCAGGGGCGAGCTGGACAAGCTGCCTCCTAAAATGGCAGAAATGGCTCGCCTTAGACTGGCTGAACCAGATGCTTCCCTATCAGAGTTGGGAGAAATGCTGGGCATCAGTCGAGGGGCGGCTGCCAATAGACTGCGCAAAATAATGTCCCTGGCGGATAGTAGTCCAGGGGATGTAAAGTGAAAAAAGGAGATTTTTCTTTTGGCAAAATATCTTAAATATATATTGGGAGTTCTTGTGGCTGTGGTGCTGGTCTTATGGGGCGGCATCCAATATCTTTTGTCTCAGCCAGAGCCAGAGGGATTTCCTATTCTGGAATATCATATGGTACAGCAGGAGGATCCCAAGGATGCCTATGCCTATAATGTGCCTGTAGAGGATTTTCAGCAGCAGTTGGACTACTTACAGGAACAGGGCTATACCACTATTTCCATTAGGGATTATTTGCGGGCTAAAAAGGGCTTGCTGCAGTTGCCAGAAAAGCCAATTATTCTTACCTTTGATGATGGGTACGAAAGCAATTATAAGGAGCTTTTGCCTATCCTGGAGGAGCGGGGCTTGAAGGCTACCATTTTTATGGTGACTAATGATATTGGCAAAGATGGTTATTTGTCCTGGCAGCAGTTAAAGGATATGGAAAAGCGGGGTATTGAAATCGGCAGTCACACAGCTAACCATCTGCCTTTGACAGGTATGTCCCTGGATGAGGCTAGAGAGGAAGTAAAGCTGTCCAAGCTGTTGATGGAGTGGAATGGTATGAAAACCATTTACACCCTGTCCTATCCTAATGGCAAATATACTACGGATTTGGAGCAGATGTTGAAGGAGGAGGAATATCTGGCTGCGGTAACAGGTGATGCAGGGCTGAATACCTTTGATACGGATCCTTATCAGCTGCAGCGGATAAATATACCTCATCCTACCTTTGGGTTGACAGAGTTTAAATGGAGATTGTTAAAGGGCAGGATTTTTGCCCAACTGGGATGGAGTCAGCATAAGATAGAATAAAAGGGAGCGATAAGCAAAGTGAAGTTTTGGATGAAAAAAGCATTGGTGTTGGCCTGTGTTGGCTGTAGTCTGATGTCACCGGCCTATGCCCGGGTACATGGTCAGGATCATACCAATCAGACTGTGGCTATCCAGCCAGTTCAGGATAAGGGTACTGTGGAGATTACGCCCGCTCAGGGCAGAGGCGAGCTGCAGCCTGGGCAAAAACAGGATGTAGTGGATTTGGCTGTTAATATGGATGTGGATGGTATTCATCCTAAGTACAGTAATCGAGTGCCGGAATCCTGGCATCCTATGGATTCTGTAAATTGGCAGCCAGGGCAGCAGAACAGCCCTCAGCCATTAAAGAGGTGGCCGGTAAAGGTTTCTGATAATGGGGGTACCTTGCTGTTTTCTGATAGTCCTGAATATGTAGAGGAAAATGGTATTCTCTATTCTGATGTGGTGGATGGTAATGGCCGTATTTTCTATTATCATCTGAATAATACTAACCAGAATAAGAAGATTGCCGTTGTTATGGAAAATCAAGGTAAATATACAGCGGTGGTTCATGTGAGCCGTCAGGCCTTGAATCAGCCTAGTGATAATTATCTCTGGGTGGGCAAGACTGCTCAGCAGCAGTTTATGGAAAGTCAGGAAAACAGGGATATTTTTGTTTTTGCCGGGCGGAAAAATCTGTTGGACAATGGGGCGAATAATACCATTGTGAAGCCAGGACAGCTTGTAAATGGTATTTATGATTTTCACACAGATATGCCAGTGCGTTTTTCTGTGATTATGTACAATCCGGGGGAGAATCCTTTGGATTTTGTGTCTAAGGCCAAGGTACTTCCTAAGGATGAGCATCGTCTCAGGGGTACTTATCAGGGCATGAACCGCATTGTGCGGGCTGTTAAGAAGTATGATCCTTTGCAGGATGGAGCCGTGTTTATTCCTTTGGCGGATAATCAGCGGGATATTTACAGAAAGGGTATTGATGCCACTGATGGCAGTGTTACGGAGAACTACGGCAATTATGGCATTATGTATGAATTGCATATTCCTGTTAAGGGGGATAGTGATATTCAGTATTTGCTGTGTCCTCTTGGGGGAGTTTATGCCGGTGCCATGACGGTTAAGGATGAAATGCAGAATCGCAAATTCTTGCTTAATGTCCCTGACACCAAGCTTTACTTTGGGGATAGCAAGGTGGATGATTATACTGGCAGTCGTTTTCCTGCTACTGAGAATAGGGATTATATCTACCATACCAGCGAGCTGGAGGATTTGGGCGTATATAGCGGCAAAATGAGGATAAGTTTTGAGTTTTCTCCTCCTGGGGCCTCTAATTTGCCAGTTAATTTTATCTTGATGCCAGCAACTCAGGCTATGGGGCTTGCATATAAGTGGCAAAAAATGTAAAATAAGAATTAGATTTTTATATGTTGAAGGAGGTTTACCTTTATGAAGCACATTCAGACTGTTAATCAGCCTACTTTGCAGTTGACCAGAAATTCTGGCGGTTGTGGCGAGTGCCAGGCATCCTGCCAGTCCGCTTGCAAGACTTCCTGCACTGTTGGCAACCAGGTTTGCGAGAGCAAGAAATAAGGTTTAGAGATGAGGCTCCCTTTTGCAGGGAGCCTTTTTTCGCTTAACTTCCGAAAATATTTTGTGAATTTTATAGGAGAGATAGATATCATATGAAGGTTGAAATGAAGCAGAAAATCCATAAATTTATCCAGAATGGTATGTATATTTTGCTGGATATTAATAGCGGGGCTGTTCATGTTGTTGATAAAATGATTTTTGATATAATGGACTACTTCGATGGGGAAAATGACGGAGAGGTATTGGCAGAGCTGGCAGGCAAATATGCTGAGGCTGATTTGCAGGAGGCTTTGGAGGAGCTTCATTATCTCATGAAGATTCAGCAGCTTTATGCTCCTGATTTGGATGTGCCTCCTACCTTTAAGCAGAAGGGATTGGTAAAGTCTCTGTGCCTGATGATTGCTCAGGACTGCAATCTCCGTTGCAAATATTGCTTCGGTGATGGGGGCAGCTATGGCCAGGAAAGGGCGATTATGAGTCCGGAAACCGGCCGTAAGGCTGTAGATTTTCTCATTGAGGCCAGCGGCCCTCGCAAGCATTGCGAAATGGATTTCTTTGGGGGAGAGCCTTTGATGAATATGAAAACTGTTAAGGCGGTTACGGAATATGTTCGTCAGCGGGAAAAGGAAACTGGCAAGAAGTTTAAGCTGACTTTGACCACTAATGGTATTTTGCTCAATGATGAAAATATCAAATGGCTTAATGATAATGAATTTTCTCTGGTGCTTTCTCTGGATGGCCGTAAGGAGGTTCATGATGCCATGCGTCCATGTGTGGGAGGACAGGGCAGCTATGATAAGGCTGTAGCTAATTTCCACAAGTGTCTGGATAGCCGCAAGGGCGGAGATTATGACTATCGTGGGGTATATACCTACCTCCGTGGCACCTATACCAAGAATAATATGGACTTTACCAAGGATGTATTGTCTATGAATGACGAGGGCTTTGATATTCTTTCTATGGAGCCAGTGGTGCTGAAGGATAGTCCTTTGGGTTTTACTGATGAGGATTTACCACGAATCTCAGAGGAATATGATAAGCTGGTAGAGGCATATCTAGAGCGCTGGAGAAAGGGGAAGGGGTTCTTCTTCTTCCATTTCAATATGGATTTGTCCAATGGCCCATGTGTAGCTAAAAGACTTTCAGGCTGTGGGGCTGGCCATGAATATTTTGCGGTAGCGGAGAATGGGGATTTGTATCCGTGTCATCAGTTTGTAGGCCGGGAAAAATATCGTCTTGGCTCCTTGGATGAGGGGGTAACTGACCAGCATTGGCCTCAGTATTTCCGTGAGAGCCATGTGCTGAATAAGGAAAAATGCCGGGATTGCTGGGCTCGGTTCTTCTGCTCCGGTGGGTGTCATGCCAATGCGGATTTGTTCCACGGAGATATTCGCCAGCCATATGAAACCGGCTGTGAGATTCAGAAAAAGCGCCTGGAATGTGCTATTGCAGTGCAGGCTATTATGAAGCTGGAAAAGAATAAATAAAAAAATGATCATACAGCCTGCGGTCATAACGACTTTTGCTCTGTCCGACTTAATGGCCCTATCTGATGATTTATTCTAACGCACAGATACCGCTTGTCGCTGAGCCAATTCACAGAGGCCGTAATGATAGAGAGTGCCACCGGGGCCACTTTTGCTACGCAAAAGCAAGAGTCTCCCGGCGCAAAAGTGTCATGCCCCTCCGGCTGTTGTCGAATCATCGTGCTTTATCTATGTTCTGTTCTCCTGATACAGCCTGCGGTCATAACGATTTTTGCTCTGTCCGACTTAATGGCTCTAACTGAGGGGTTATCCTTACGCACAAATACCGCTTGTCGCTGAGCCAATTCACAGAGGCCGTAAT
>ERZ1026776.362-NODE-362-length-32545-cov-7.337550_pt1 | contig 32545 bp, 28 predicted proteins | sample MGYA00380125_ERZ1026776 | MGnify/ENA primary metagenome ERZ1026776 (study PRJEB33269, sample SAMEA4719761) | human gut metagenome | biome: human-associated habitat; feature: organic feature; material: feces | place: Cameroon | collected 2013-10 ...
GTATAAAAATATGCATAAAACAATAAATAATTGTAAAAATATACATAAAAAATAGAAATAGGGTTGCATAAATAAAACTGCGGTTGTATAATGAGACAAATTTGTGAAAAACGGAAGACAGAAAAGAGGCAGAAAGATGGTAAAAGTCGGAATTATAGGGGCAACCGGATATGCCGGTCAGGAATTAGTACGTATTTTGCTGGGACATAAGGACGCGGAGATCGTCTGGTATGGTTCCAGAAGTTATATCGATCAGGAATACGCATCTGTATATCGGAACATGTTTCAGTTAGTGGATGCGAAATGTATGGATGATAATATGGATGAGCTCAGTAAGCAGGCAGATGTGATATTCACTGCGACACCGCAGGGACTTTGTGCATCACTTGTGAATGAGCAGATATTATCGAATACGAAGATTGTGGATTTGTCTGCGGATTTCCGTATTAAGGATGTAGCAACGTATGAGAAATGGTACAACTTAGAGCACAAGAGTCCACAGTTCATCGATGAAGCGGTATACGGTCTATGCGAGATCAACCGCGAGGATATCAAGAAAGCACGTCTGATTGCGAATCCGGGCTGCTATACAACATGTTCAATTCTTTCGTTGTATCCACTTGTTAAGGAACGTCTGGTTGATGTAGATACGATTATTGTGGATGCGAAATCCGGAACATCCGGTGCCGGACGTGGTGCCAAGGTCGCAAACCTCTATTGCGAAGTAAATGAAAGCATCAAGGCATACGGCGTGACGACACACCGGCATACACCGGAGATCGAGGAACAGCTTGGTTATGCTTACGATGGCACACCGCTCACAATCAACTTTACACCACATCTTGTACCGATGAATCGTGGCATTTTAGTAACAGCATATGCAAAGCTTGTGAAGGATGTCTCTTATGAGGATATCAAGGCAGTGTATGATAAATATTATGGTAAGGAGCGCTTCGTGCGTGTGCTTGAAAAGGGTGTCTGCCCGGAGACACGCTGGGTAGAAGGCAGTAACTACGTGGATGTGAACTTTGTGATTGATCCACGTACGAAACGTGTGGTTGTGATGGGAGCAATGGATAATCTGGTGAAGGGGGCTGCCGGGCAGGCGGTCCAGAACATGAATCTGATCATGGGCTTACCGGAAGAAGAAGGACTTCTGATGCCGCCAATGTTCCCATAAGCGATATAAGGTTAGGTTTAGTAACATCGATTTGTATAAAAAGAATTTGTGATTAATATGTGGATAGAGACGGATACAATTACGAATTCTAAAGCAGACCATTGAAGCACGTTGGTACTTAATGAACGGCAAACTTGTTTGACGTGAATTTAGTACCACTACGTGATGAAGTGAGCGGGAGCGCGTCTGCGTAGAATCGTAATTGTATCCGTCTCGATACAAATAATAAGGAGGAAATCGAGATGAAACAAATCGAGGGCGGCGTGACCGCTGCAAAGGGATATACAACGGCCGGTACAAGAGCCGGAATCAAAAAAGGAAAGACAAACAAGGATATGGCGATGATATTCTCCGAGAAGCCGGCGGTAACCGCAGGAACCTTCACGAAGAACCTTGTTAAGGCAGCTCCGGTACTCTGGGATAAGAAGGTGACAGATGCCGGTGTGGCACAGGCAGTCGTAATAAATACCGGTATTGCAAATGCATGTACCGGACAGGCAGGATATGAGAATGCGGTCGAGACAGCGAAAATGGCTGGTGAGGCTTTGAATATTTCATCTGATACAGTGTTAGTTGCATCAACCGGTGTCATCGGATTTACATTGCCGATGGATGTGATCGCGGGCGGTGTGAAGAAGCTTTCCGGTATGCTGAAAAGCGATGTACAGTCTGCACAGGATGCCGCAGAAGCAATTCTTACAACCGATACGCATCCGAAGCAGATCGCCTATGAGACAACGATTGGAGGAAAGACTGTTACATTTGGTGCGATGTGTAAGGGTTCCGGCATGATTCATCCGAACATGGGAACGATGCTTGGATTCATTATGACAGATGCGGCAATCTCGAAAGAATTGCTGGACAAGGCACTGAAGGGTTCCATCGAGGACACATTTAATATGGTATCGGTGGACGGTGATACATCAACGAATGATACCGTATTAGTGATGGCAAATGGTATGGCGGGCAACCCGGAGATTACTGAGGAGAACGATGATTACGAGGTGTTCAAGGAGGCGCTGCTTGCAGTGAATACCTACCTGGCAAAGCAGATTGCCGGTGACGGTGAGGGTGCAAGCCGTCTGTTTGAGGTGCAGGTAAAGCATGCAAAGGATAAACAGACTGCCAAGGTACTTGCAAAGTCAATCATTACGTCAAACCTGACAAAATGTGCGATCTTCGGAAAAGACGCAAACTGGGGACGAATCCTCTGTGCAATGGGATATTCGGGCGCGCAGTTTGATCCGCTCAAGGTCGATATCGTGATGGCATCTGAAAAGGGCGAGATTACATTGGTTGAAAATGGTGTGGCAACTGCTTTTGATGAGGAGAAGGCGGCCAAGATTTTATCGCCGGATGTTGTAATCGCGAAGGTCGATGTCCGTGATGGTGATGCGCAGGCTACCGCGTGGGGCTGTGACCTCACCTATGATTATGTAAAGATCAACGCAGATTACCGCTCATAAATAAGGACAGAACCTGCGAAATATCAGGGATGAACGGGAAGAATAATAGCAGATATAAGTCCCTGTTTCTGCACGATTTGTGGAGAAGAAAAAACAGGAATAACGGAGGAAAACAAGATGGTAAATAATGATTCAATGGACATGATACTTGCGAAAGCGCAGACGCTGATTGAGGCGCTTCCATACATACAGAAATTCAATGGCAAGCGTGTCGTTGTCAAATACGGCGGAAGTGCAATGGTGGATGAGAACTTAAAATACAATGTTATCAAGGATGTAGCCCTGCTGAAGCTAATCGGTATGGAGCCAATCATCGTGCATGGCGGCGGTAAGGAAATCAGTGCATGGTTAAAGAAGATCGGCAAAGAATCCGAGTTCGTGAATGGCCTGCGTGTGACAGACGAGGAGACACTCGATGTTGCAGAGATGGTACTCTCCAAGGTCAACAAGAGTCTTGTGTCTATGATGCAGAAGCTGGGACTGAAGGCGGTTGGTATCAGCGGTAAGGATTCCGGACTTCTGAAGGTGCAGAAGAAACTTTCCGGAGGTAAGGACATCGGATACGTCGGTGAGGTTGTATCGGCAGATCCTACGATTATTGATACATTAATTGCAAATGATTTTATCCCGGTTATAGCTCCAATCGGTATCGGCATCGATGATTATCATGGTTATAACATCAATGCAGATGATGCCGCTTGTGCAATCGCAACGGCTATCAATGCAGAGAAGCTTGTATTCCTGACAGATATCGAAGGTGTATTTGTAGATCCAACCGACAAGTCTACTTTGATCTCCGAAATGGATATCAATGAGGCACAGGAATTTATCGACAGCGGTGTTGTCGGAGGCGGTATGCTTCCGAAGCTTACGAACTGTATCGAGGCAATGAAGAACGGTGTTGCCCGCGTCCATATGCTCGATGGCCGCGTAGAGCATTGCCTGCTCCTGGAGTTCTTTACAGAAAAGGGTATTGGTACAGCGATTTTGAAGGAGCCATTATTCTAATTTGCCTGAATGAAAATGAAAGAATGAACACAAACTACCTCTATATACATTTTGTCTATGGAGGTAGTTTTTTATGTGGGGAATTATAGTTGCATTGATATCCGGTGCGTTGATGAGTGTGCAGGGTGTATTTAATACAGGAGTGACAAAACAGACGTCTACGTGGCTTGCATCTGCGTGGGTGGCATTCTCTGGATTTATCGTTGCAATCGCATTGTGGGCAATCTTCGAACGCAATCAGGCAGGGATTTTTTCACTTGCACAGGTTGATCATAAATATATGCTGCTTGGTGGTGTAATCGGTGCATTTATTACATGGACCGTTATCACGGCGATGGCAGGTTTGGGACCGGCGAAAGCCGTATTGCTGATTGTGATTTCGCAGCTTTTGATTGCGTATCTGATAGAACTGTTTGGTTTGTTTGGCGTGGAAAAAGCAGATTTTCAGTGGACGAAGCTGGTTGGCATTCTTGTGTCTGTAGTGGGATTTATCATTTTTCAGTGGGAGAAATAACTTTTTTTCGTGAAAACGCCTATTGTATTTATAAGGTAAGTTTTGTACAATGATTATGTCTTGATTATGCAATATGGAATACCAGACTTAAAAGAAAGGAAGTTATTTCATTTTGCGCAATATTAAAAAGTTAATAGGTAGTTGTGTACTGGTACTCTTGCTATGTGGTTGTGGAGATAAAGCATTGCTTCTGACGACGGGAGATGTGGAAGAATATACGGCAACTACAGCAGATATGGAGTATGGATTGACCGGAAATGATGGGCAGAATCCGGAGGCAGCGGTGGATGTGGCTCCGACGACGGAAGTAGCGGAAGGAACACAGATGAGTGAACCAGAGATGGTTGCAATCTATGTGTGTGGCGCTGTAAGAAATCCCGGTGTGTATTATGTATCGGCAACTGCAATTAAAGAGACTGTTGTCCGGATGGCTGGTGGATTCACGGATGAAGCGGACGAGAACTATGTGAATCTGGCACAGACAGTGACCGGAGGAGAGCAGATTTATATTCCAACCCGGGATGAGACAGTGGGACTTTCACTTTCGTCACGGGAATCGGCCGATAGTCAGAAGACAGATGTGTCGGAAGAAGCTGATGCGAAGATTAACATCAATACAGCAGGAAAAGAACAACTGATGACATTGCCGGGAATCGGCGAAAGCAAGGCAGATGCGATTATCGCATATCGAGAGGCTCAGGGGAGGTTCCAGAGTACGGATGAACTTATGAACATTCAGGGAATCAAAGAGGGCGTATATAATAAAATTAAGGACTTAATTATTGTGGGATGAGGTGTATAGAATGAAGAAAATTTTGGTGGTAGATGATGAAAAATCAATCGTAAAGGGAATTAAGTTCAGTCTGGAACAAGATGACATGAAGGTGGAAGTTGCCTATGACGGAGAGACTGCACTGGAACTTGCAAAGGCAAATCACTACGATATGATCCTGCTTGATATCATGCTGCCGGGATTTAGTGGCCTGGAAGTCTGTCAGATGATACGTGAATTTTCGGATGTGCCGATTATTATGCTGACGGCGAAGGGTGAGGATATGGATAAGATACTTGGTCTGGAGTATGGCGCTGACGACTACATAACAAAGCCGTTCAATATTTTGGAAGTAAAGGCGAGAATCAAGGCGATTTTCCGTCGTAATGGCAGAAATGTGCCGGAGCAGGAAAATCAGAAGATTATTGAGACAAAGGGACTCAAGATTGATGTGGACAGCCGGCGTGTCTATATTGATGATAAAGAAGTGAATCTGACGGCAAAGGAATTCGAACTGGTATATCTGCTGGTATCAAACCCGAACAAGGTATATTCCAGAGAGCAGCTTCTGAAGACAATCTGGGGCGCTGCATATCCGGGTGATGCCAGAACGGTGGATGTACATGTGCGTCGTCTTCGCGAGAAGATTGAGGCAACACCTGCCGAGCCAAAATACATTCATACAAAATGGGGCGTGGGATATTATTTCCACGACTAACGGGCACATAGCCGGTTATGGCTATGGCATGAGATACAATAATTGATGTTTTACAGAATCATCAGCAAAGGAGATTTCCACACTGTTTTGATAAAGTGTCCGGAGATCTTCTTTTTTTATCTGCAGATGTTCAAGTGCAAATTCGTATTCCTTTGTCAGTGTCGTATCGCTGACAGTCCGGTTATCGGTGTTGACCGTTGCAAGTACACCGGAATCCAGAAAGGCGCGCAGCGGATAAGAAGTGATATCTGTGACCGCTTTTGTCTGGAAATTCGACGTCGGACAAAGCTCGAATCCAATGTTTGCTTTGCGGCAGGCAGTTAGTAACGAGTGGTCTTTGATCGCAGCAATTCCGTGGCCGATCCGCCTTGCACCGTAGGCAAGTGCAAGCGCAATATTTCTTTCGCTTCCGCATTCTCCGGAATGGATGGTAAATGGAAGCGAAAGCCGTCTGGCCTCTTCAAATAAGGATGCAAATTCTTCGTTTGGGTGTCCCGCTTCATCACCGGCGAGATCCAGAGCGCAGACGCCATAGCCCAGAAATTCTCGGGCACATCGAGCAACTAATAAGTTTTGTGCAAGGGAATGATGCCGCATAGCGCACAGAATCAGATTGGTAAATACACCGTATTTGTCAAATGACTTTTGACATCCATAGATGGCAGATTGCACAACATCCTGCAAATCCAGATGTCCATTTACACTGAGCGCAGGGGCAAAGCGGATCTCCATATAACGGACATTTTCTCCGGCTGCCTGCCGCACCACATCTACGACGGCATCCCGGATGTGTTCCTTCTCTTGTAAAGCAGAAACCGGGAGATCAAAGCATGTAAGATATTCTGCCAGGGACTGACAGTCTGTGGGAGCTTGGATTTTGTGTATATCAAGAGCCTTAAGATTTAATGTATCTGCCAGAAAAGACGGACTCAGTGAACCGTCCAGATGGCAATGCAGATCGATTTTTGGCATGGAAATATAATCGTAGTTCATAGGGGACAACTCCTTTCGAATCGGTTATTTGTATCATAGCAATTTCAGGGGGATTATACAAGTGCCTTGATGTGAAACAGGCAGTGTGATATAATGAAGCACGTTTAATAGGGATTCTGAAAAGGACGGAATAAGCAGACGTGGAAAAGAAAAAGAAAGATAAATCTTCGATTGACAAAGAAAAGGTCGAACGAAAAAAATTAAAAAATCGGGAACGGGCAGAAAAACGGGAGCATCACCATATTGGTATCAGTCTGCGGTGGTTTGTCACAATTCTTGTTATTGCTCTTTGCGCCGGGATTATGCTTGTGTATTCTGTACTTTCCAGTCATTTGTATATGCAACGCTATCAGGAACAGCTTGAAAAAAATGTGATATCACAGGCAGAATATATCAAGAATAATCTGGTGGAAAATCAGATGTCGCTTACGCAGCCGGCAGATCTGAATCTGCGGATTGAAGGGGTGGCAACAACCTTTTATGGCAGAGTTATGGTTATAGATAATACTTACCGTATCATAAAAGACACTTATGGCAATCATGAACAGGATCTGGTCGTGAATCCGGATATTATTGCTGTGATGCGTGGACAGAAGTCTGATTGCATGAACAAAAAGGATGGGTATCTGGAATATATTACCGCTGTAAAGGATGGATTGAATATTCAGGGCGTCCTTTTGCTTCAGGCCTCTACGGAAAGCCTGAAGGTGATTGAACAACGGGTAGAACGTAGAAATGGAATGTCATTTGCATTAATCATGGTGATCTGTATAGGTGCTGCATGGGCGATTGGAAATGCGAGCTCTCGTGGAATTAAACGAATCAATCAACAGATGGAGATTGCAGGAGACGGACAGCTTGAGACACAGCAGATTCCGGTGCGTGGATTTAAGGAGTTTAAGCAGCTTACAGAGCGTTATAATGCAACGATATCAAAACTGAAGGTTATTGATTCTACAAGGCAGGAATTTGTATCAAATGTCTCTCATGAACTTAAGACACCGATTACTTCGATGAAGGTGCTTGCGGATTCCCTGATTCAAAATGAAAATGCAGATCTTACGATGTATAAGGAATTCATGACAGATATCGTAGATGAGATTGACAGGGAAAGCAAGATTATTACAGATCTACTGACATTGGTTAAGATGGATAAGAAATCGGCAGCGTTGAATCTGGAAGAAATCTCGATCAATGATCTGTTGGAAGTGATTTTGAAACGAGTAACTCCGATTGCAAAGAGCCGGGGTATACAGATTACCTATGAAAGCTATCGGGATGTGACCGCAATTGTGGATGAGGTAAAACTGAGTCTGGCACTTACAAATATTATTGAGAATGCAGTGAAGTATAATGTTGATAATGGCTGGGTGAAGGTGACCTTGAATGCGGATCACCGGAATTTCTATGTGAAAGTTGCGGATTCGGGTGTTGGAATTCCGGATGATTGTAAGGAACATGTATTTGAACGTTTTTATCGTGTGGATAAGGCGCGAAGCCGGGATACGGGCGGTACCGGATTAGGACTTGCAATAACCAAGAGCGTGATACAGATGCATAAAGGTTCGATCAAGCTATACAGTGAATCGGGAGAAGGAACAACCTTTACAATCCGGATACCGATGAAGCTGGATGTCAGTGAAGAAATCACGCGGAAGGACGGTGGTGCAGAATGAAACGATGCAAGTTGATCGGTATGATTTTTGCAATGTTATGTCTGACAGCCTGTGGAAAAGATAGGTTGTCTTCGGAACGGGTTTCTCTTGCGGATAATATGATTCATCTTTATGTGGTCGAGGAGAATACGATTGAGTGTGCACCGGATGACTACCAGTTGAAAACACCGGATGTTGTAACGACTTGTGTGGAAGATATTATGACGGCAATGACTGCTCTGGATATATCAAAGTTGGATTCCTACACATATATGTTTGGGGAAGATAATAGTTTACAGATGACTATAACGATGCGGGATGGGACCTATGAACAGGAAGACATTTTGTTGGAGATGGCGGCGGTTACGAAAACATTGTTCCAGTTGAAAGATATCGCCAGCATTTCGTTATCTGTTCAGGATGTTGCCGCGAATGTCATGAAACAGGAATTATTTACCAGAGATACGATATATTATTATGATTGTGATGAACCGAGCCTGATGGAACATGATATAACTATGTATGTGCCAAATGAACAGGAAACTGCATTGCAATCGTATGGCATCAAAGTGCAGGCAGAACCGCAGACATCGGATCAGGAGCTGATTATCCGGGAATTGGTACAGAAGAATGTACTTCCTCAGGATACGAAAGTAAATCAGGTGTCCGTGCATGGAACTGTGTGTTATCTTGATTTGTCGACAGAAATTGCAAGCGGTGTAGGCACATTGTCACCGGAACTTACGATATATGCGGTTGTAAATTCGGTAATTGCACAGACCGGTGTTGAGAGTGTGCAGATTTTGATTGATGGGAAGATTATTCCGGCATACCGAAATACAGTTGCTCTGGATGTACCATTGCCTTTTCAATCAGATGTGGTAGAGACAAAATAAAATAGGAGATAAATGAAACGACCATTCTTTTGTGTAGCTTTGGCGTATGCACTTGGAGAGGTGACAGCCCTTTACACGAGAACGGCAGGCGAAATAAGCATAGCAATCGTTGTGCTTATTTTTGCTGGGATGATAGGAGCAAAGAGAAAACAAAAAGGCGTATGGCTTTTGGTGGCAGGTATCTGCACCGGGATGCTGTGTGCCTTTTTGTGTATTCCGGCAGAGGTGAGGGATAACAGGAAATACGAGCGGATTGTAAGTGTGGAGGATACTTATACCGTTGAAACGCATGCTGCGCAGAAGGAACAACAGGGGCAGGAACAAAGCTGTACAGGGGTGCTTGCGGATATACATGGAGATACTTGGACAGTGCGTGTGCTGACGGAGAAAACGGAGGATGGGAAGAAGGAAGCGGTATTTAAGTATGCAGGTATGACTAAGTATATATTGTTGCGCGGGATGGAAGAGGAAGATAGTCATGGTATGAATCTGTATAAGATTTCAGATGTAATTCGTATCACGGGTGTTTACCATGTATTCGATAATCCGGCAAATCCTGGCGCATTTCCGACTAAAACATACTATCTTGCAAGAAATATTACAGGTTATTATTATGCGCCGCAGACAGCATGTCTGCTGAAAGATCAGAATTTATTGAAACAACCATATCGTATGTATTACACATGGAAGTCACAGTTATATATGGTGCGGGAGAAGATGAATACGCAGCTCTATCATATTCTTCCGAGTGAGATTGCATCAATTGTATCGGGAATATTGCTTGGAGATAAATCGGAGATAGATCCGGAGACGAAACGTTTGTATCAGATCGGGGGGATTGCGCATATACTTGCGATATCGGGATTACATATCTCTCTGCTTGGAGGCTGCTTGTTCCGGCTGCTTCGGAGATTTTGCGTGCCAATCGGTGCTGCGGGCATTACGGCGATGATTCTTGTATTTACATATGGGGTATTAACAGGAATGAGTCTTGCAACGATACGGGCAGTCTGGATGCTTATCATACAGCTTGTGGCACAGATTCTTGGAAAGCCATATGATATGCCGACATCCATGGGAATTGCACTTCTTTTTATGTTGTTGATGAATCCTGTCCGAATCCTGGATTCGGGGATGCAGCTTAGTTATATGGCGATTGCTGGTGTTCTGCTTGGAAATTATGTGGTGCGCAGACTACATAGAAAGACGGCATTCCGGAGATTTCAGAAGCGGTGCCGGCTGCGTTATCGTATTGTACAAAGCGTGATTTACTCTGTAACGTTGAACGTGATGATGCTTCCGGTTCTGGCGAAGACCTATTATGTGATTTCTGTATATGCGTGGTTATTAAATCTGATTGTAATACCGTTTATGACAGTCGTTGTGGTAAGTGCATGGATAGGGCTGCTGTTGTCCCGGATATCCCTTGTATGGGGAAGCTTTTTGGTGCTGCCTGCACGTTGGATTTTGCAATTTTATACATGTCTGTGCAGATGGACGCTGATGATCCCGGGAAATACGATTCATACAGGGGAGATAATGCCGGTGCAGATGGTCATGTGGTATGGAATGATTGTGGTTTTGTTCGTACTTTTACATACAGGGACAAGAACTAAAATCCGGGATAAATGGTATCGGCGAACCGGTCAATTCTGGCGAAAAAAACAGGTAATCCGTTATAACGTTATTGTATGTATGGTAATGATTTTTCTCCTCTTTGGCGGTCAGGTGTTTTTTATCGGAAGTCAAAGAACAGAATCTGTATATTTTCTTGATGTTGGGCAGGGAGATGGTATATTGCTCCGAACCCCGAAGGGAAAAAATATTGTAATCGATGGCGGATCTACAACGCAGCCGAAGTGTGGAATATACACGCTGCTTCCGGCTATCCGATCACAGGGGATAGCGCAGATTGACTGCTGGTTTGTGACTCATACAGATGAGGATCATATCAGTGGACTAAGGGAGATTGTTGAGTTGGGAAAACAGTCGCAAATCAAGGTACGTGCAGTTGTATTCTCAGCATATATGGTACGGGATGAGGCGTATTATGAGCTGGAGACGATGCTTCGGAAAAATGGGGTGGCAATCCATTATATGAAAGCGGGAGAGTATATTGGTGATGGTACATTTACTCTTACCTGTCTGCATCCGACCCGGTCATACCAACCGGCGGATAAGAATGCAGCGAGTCTGGCACTTGCATATCATTCAAATGTATTTGATATGCTGTTTACCGGGGATATGGACATGGATGCAGTTGAAGATATGTTGAAACTGCAGGAGGATACATTCGGAGATATAGATGTGAACTGTCAGGCTCTTATGGACTACGAACCGGGGATTGGAAAAGACAGGAACCGACGCAGCTATGATTGTATTAAAATTCCGCATCATGGTTCCAGGTATTCCTATAATATGGAATTGTACATGGAAACCAGATATGCCCTGATATCCTGTGGCTATCAGAACCGCTACCATCACCCACATGAGGAGGTGCTGGATGGGCTGGCGGATGCCGGTGTGTCTGTCCTTCGGACGGATGAAATGGGGGCAGTTTTGTTCCGGAGGCGGTAGAAGCGCATTATTGTAAAACCTGGGATGAATGTGGTATAATGTAGCACACTGATGCGTGCGCAGGTCATAAAAATATTGTAAATTATGCAGAGCTATAACGAAATATCGGAGACAACATGGCGAAAAAAGAAAAAGGCAATGGCATGGCTATCCTGAACGAACAAATCAATAAGAAAGAATTCAGCCGCGTGTATCTGCTTGGTGGAACAGAACCCTATCTGATCTATCAGTATCGCGATAAGTTGATTGCGGCATTGGCAGATCCGAATGATACGATGAATTTTATTACGTTCAAAGGTGATAACACGAAGCCGGAAGATATCATCGAATTTGCGGATACGATGCCTTTCTTTGCAGAGCGGAGAGTTGTACTTGTGGAGAACAGCAATTACTTTAAGAATGGCTGTGAGAAGATGGAAAAAGTATTAGGAAGCCTTCCGGAGACAACGGTCATCATCTTTGTTGAGAAGAATATTGACAATCGTAAAAAACTTTCAAAGCAGATTGCGGAGCTTGGCACAGTTGCGATGTTTGATGCGCCGGACAGCGATATGCTTGCGGTCTGGTTAAACAGCATGTTTGCGGAAGATAAGATTTCCATAAGCGGAGCAACACTTCGCTATCTGATTGACCGTGTTGGAAATAATATGAACCTGCTCAAAAATGAGTCAGAGAAACTTCGGTCGTATGCCGTAGAGAAAGGCAGTGTGTCAAAGGATGATATTGATCTTCTGTGTGTGAATCAGGTAGAGGATAAAATCTTTGATATGATTGATGCGATATCGGAGAAGAAAAAAGAAAAGACGATGGAGCTTTACGATGATCTGTTGTATCTGCAGGAGCCGCCGATGAAGATTCTTGTTTTGATCACGCGGAATTTTGTACAGTTACTTAAAATCCGGTTTGCATTAGATACCGGAACACCGGAAGGACAGATTGCATCGACCTTTGGCATCCGCCCGTATTTCGTAAAAAAATATATTGCGCAGGCAAAATCCTTTACGAAAGATCAGCTTTTAGCTTGTGTTAAAGTCTGTCAGGATGCAGATGTATCAATCAAGACCGGTAAAATGCGGGATAAGCTTGCGACAGAGATGACCATATTGGAGCTGTTACTGCATGGTGGGAAGAAGTAACTAGGTGGTAGCAACATAAGATAAGAGGTGTGTTAGTGCTCTGTGAAGAGTGTGAAACCTTTGTGAACTTCTTCCTGCCAACCCGCATTTCTGCGTGTTTTTTCCAAATGTTCCATAATTACACTTTACATTTTGTGTCTGCCCGTGCTATGGTTTTTGTGTCGACAATATCTGATGGAAGAACCATCACCCCGGGGCTGTACAGGAGGAGTGTATGGCGGAGAAGACAAAAGAACAGGAAAAGCAGCAGGCACAGAAGAAATGGCAGAATCGAGAGATGTGTCTGGAACGTATCTCGAAGCTTCGATTGATGGATGACGATTTTTTCTCGGAAGCGCTGGATGGAAAGATTGAAGCGGTTGAGTATATCCTGCAAACCGTATTGGAACGTGATGACCTGAAGGTTGTGGAGACGAAAGCACAGGTGGAATATAAGAGTGCCACGAAGCATTCGATCTGTCTGGATATTAAGGCGGTTGACCGGAACGAAGAACATTTTGATATAGAGATACAGAGAGCAGATGCGGGAACAGGCCCGAGAAGGGCACGTTTCCATGGCAGCATGATAGACCGGGAACTGCTGGATAAGGGCAGGGATTTTGAAGAACTGCCGGAATCATTTATTATATTTATCACGGAGGACGATAAATACGATGAGGGTGTGCCGGTGTATCATATAGAGCGGAAGATTGAAGAAAAAGGGAATGCGCTGTTTGCAGATGGACTGCATATACTGTATGTGAATGGCGAGTATCAGGACGTGGAAACACCGATTGGCAGGCTGATGCATGATTTTTATTGTACAAGATCGGAAGATATGTATAGCAAAATACTGGCAGATGAAGTAAAATATTTAAAAGAGACGGAAGGAGGCAGAGACCGTATGTGTAGGATTTTAGAAGAAATGTGTGAAGAGGTAGCTGAGGAAGTAGCGAAAGAGACAGCGAAGCGTGTAGAGAAAGAGACGGCAGAACGTGTTGAGAAAGAAAAAGCAAAAGATACAGCAAGGCTGCTTTTAACATTGAATAAACTGTCACATGAAGAAATCTCTGAGAGCACAGGACTTCCGCTTGATGAGGTGGAGGAAATGGCGGCGCAGAAGACAGCGTGATAGATAAACGAAAAAGGAGTTCCCTGTTTGATTTTTGAACAGGAAACTCCTTTTTGTTTTACGTATAATTATCCCTTATGGATTTATATGTATGTTGTATATCCAATATTTACTTTGAACACATATAAAGCAGGTTTTCCCATCTGCGGTCAACCTCTTCCTGATACTGTACAAGCAGGTTCTCGTTTTCCGGTTTGAACAGATGCTTGAATCTGCCTTGTGGACGAAGGAAATCTTCGATTGGAAGCTTCTTCTTTGGCTCGTAGTTTAAGATCCATTTGCCTTCCACAACCTCAAACAATGGCCAGTAACATGTCTCAACTGCGAGCTTGCAGATCTTCATGATATCCGGTGTGTCATATCGCCAGCCGCGAGGACAAGGTGACATGATATTTAAAAATGCGGCCCCCGGTGTGTAGATCGCCTTCTCAGACTTCTCATACAGATCCTTCATGGTTCCGATGAAGGTAGACTGTGCAACATATGGAATGTCGTGGTTTGCGATGATAGATGCCAGATCCTTCCGGTTCTGCATCTTACCGTTGGAACACTTGCCAACTGGAGTTGTCGTTGTATCTGCGAACATTGGTGTTGCGGAAGAACGCTGGATACCGGTGTTCATGTATGCGCCATTATCATAGCAGACATACACCATGTCATGATTACGCTCCATGGCACCTGACAGAGACTGGAGACCGATATCATAAGTACCGCCGTCACCACCGAATGTGATGAACTTATAATTGGCGGAAATCTTTCCTTTTTTCTTTAATGCATGGTAAGCGGTTTCAATACCGGAAAGTGTTGCACCTGCATTTTCAAATGCATTGTGCATGTAGCTGTCCTCCCATGCGGTATATGGATACATGAAGCTGGATACTTCCAGACAGCCGGTTGCATTTCCGATGACTGCCTTGTCGCCCTCATGCAGGGCACGCAGAACTGTACGAACAGCAATCGTTCCGCCACAGCCTGCACACATTCTATGTCCCGGAGCGAGACGTTCCGGTTTGCTCATTACTTCTTTGAAATTAAATGCCATCTCGATTCCCTCCGTTACTTTCTAAGTCCGATATATTTGAACTGTTCTGCTTCCTGCTTGCCGGATACATAATCCATCAGATCCTGATAGATACCGCAGGCAGTCTCAACTGTGTAATCTCTTCCGGCAAGACCGTAGAAATAGTTGACGGTTGCAGACTCGTTCTTTGCGTCATATAAAGCAGCCTTTAGTTCGGAACCAAGCGGACCGCCGCATCCGGAGAAACTCTCGGCACGATCCATGATTGCGATGCCTTTTGCGTGTTTAAGTGCAGCAGCTAACTCTGCACCTGGGAATGGACGGAATACACGAACCTTGATCATGCCTGCTTTGATGCCCTGCTCGCGAAGTTCATCAACGGCTTCCTTCGTTGTTCCGGCCGCAGATCCCATGATCACGATCACATACTCGGCATCATCCATGCGATACTCCTCGAAAAGCCCGTATTTCCTTCCGGAGATCTTTTCGAATTCCTCTGCGACCTCTAAGATAACCTTCTTGGCGTTCTTCATGGCAATACGCTGGTTCATCTTTGTCTCCATATAGAATGGGGAGTTTGCATAAGGTCCGACAGCCATTGGCATATCTGCATTTAACAGGAAATTTTCCGGTTCGTAGCTTCCTACAAATTCTTTTACTTTATCTGTCTCAATCAGTGAAATATTCTCAACTGCATGACTGGTGATGAAACCATCCTGACATGCCATAAATGGAAGCTTGACATCCGGATGCTCTGCAATGCGGAATGCCTGAATGTAATTATCATAAGCTTCCTGATTGTTCTCAGCGTAAATCTGAATCCAGCCGGCATCTCTGGCACCCATACTGTCAGAGTGATCACAGTTAATGTTGATCGGTCCGGTTAAGGCACGGTTTACAACTGCCATAACAATTGGAAGACGATCGGAAGCGGCTACATACAGAACTTCCCACATGTAGGCAAGACCGCAGGAGGAAGTTGCCGTGATCGCTCTTGCACCGGCAGCACAGGCACCCATTGTAGCACTCATGGAACTGTGCTCGGACTCAACCGGGATAAACTCTGTGTCGATATCCCCATTTGCGATGAAGGTAGATACCATCTGTGGAATCTCTGTCGATGGTGTGATTGGGAATGCTGCCATTACGTCAGGATTGATCTGTTTAATTGCGTGTGCAACAGCTTCGTTACCTGACATTCTTTCACGAATTGCCATATTAGATTCCCTCCTTCATTGTGATTGCACCGAAGCTGCAGACGCGTTCGCAAATACCGCAGCCCTTGCAGTGATCTAAGTCGAAGTCTTCTCTTTTGCCGTCCTTTACCGGAATACAGCTATCCGGACAGACCGGTGTGCAGAGCAGACATTGTGTACATTTTTCCCAGTCAATAACCGGAGTTTTTGTTCTCCACTCGCCGGTACAGAATTTGCGGGACCCACCGCCGCCATAGATCTGGTTACCCGGTGTCATATCATAATAAGGACTATGTTCATTGATCTTCGAAATATCCGTTGCTTTTGACATTTATTTTACCTCCTCGAACGCCATTTTCAGTGCACGCATGTTGCCTTCGATAACCTCTGGCTTCTTTGCAAATTTGTGCTCATAAGATGCCTGCATCTGGGATAAGAACACATCTTTATCCATGATGTCTGCAACCTTCACGATAGCAGCAAGCATCGGGGAGTTTGGAAAATACTTTCCAAGTGTCTCCATCGAAACCTTGTGTGCATCAATCGTATAAACATTTCCCTTGTAGCCGTTTAATAAAGGGAGAATATCTTCCTTTTGACGTGCGGTATTGATGACGATAGCACCATCTTCTTTCAGACCGTTTGTGACGTCAACAGAGTGAAGCAATGTCTCATCAACGACTACCACATAGTCGGGATGGTAAATATTGGAATGTACCCGGATTTCGGATTCGCCAATACGATTGTAGGCAGTGATTGGTGCGCCCATACGTTCCGGACCATATTCCGGAAAACCCTGGACGTGCATACCTGTGTTGAAAGCAACATCCGCAAGCAGAAGTGCTGCGGTTTTGGCACCCTGACCTCCACGTCCGTGCCATCTGATTTCGATGTTCTTTTTCATATATTGCACTCCATTTCTCTTTTAAACAGTAAAAAACAGAATAATTATACCATTCTGTTAAAAAATGTAAAGAGAATCGGTGGTTTTTCTTGGCAAATTACAATCATTCTTGAATAATCCGATCGAAATTGATATAATCAGTACGTTAAGCTTTTACACAGCAAAAACCAACCAAAGGAGTTTTGTTATGGGTAGAAAAAAGAAAGAAAAAAGAAATAAAGAATATAAAGAAGAGATTGATTTAATCCCGATTGATACAATGGATGAGGATGATACAGATCAGACAGATGCGGAAAGTGATGTGGAACCGACGGATGCAGAATCGGAGTTTGCTGCAGAGCTACAGGACGATATGGATGCATCATGGAGCAATCAGGAAGCTGATGCTGCACCGGAGAATGTTGGGGCAGATGCCATGGAGAAATCTGTGCCGCAGGAGGAGACAAGCGGGGAAACTGAAAAAGCAAATGAGAATCCGGAGACTACGCCGGATGAGATGGAAAGTGAATCTTCTTCACTGTTTGGCGCTTATGTTTCGGAAGAAAACAAATGGGAGCGGAAGAATCGGATCAAGGACGAGAAGATAAAAGCGAAAGAGGAAAAAAAACGGGCAAAATACGCCGATGTGGATGATGAGACATACGAGCAGATGAAAGCGGGGAGCGCACATAAATTTTGGGGCGTTCTGTCCCTGATGTTGTTGATTGCGGGGATGGCGACAGCAGCATTGTTTGTATATCGGCTTGTGATTGCACCGGCTTATGCAAGAGTAGGAGAGAAGGAACGGAATCTTCAGGTTGAGGGATTTGCAACAGAGACAGATACTTCAAAATATGAACAGCAGGTGACGTTGCTACAGGGAATTGCAACACCATCGGATCTGGTGGATACATGGATTGAGCAGCCATTTGAACAGGCGACACCAAGCGATGGTTCAACGCAGGATATGGATGGCGTGGAGACATTGCCGTCCGATCAAGAAGATGCAAAACCGGTAGTGGAAGAATAGACGGAGGTACAGTGATGAAGAAGACATGGAACAGATTGATCATTGTGTCGTTTATAGTGCTTGCGGCTGTTGCGTGTGCAACGATTGTTTTCCTATATCCGTATTACAATGAATATAAAGTTTTTGATGGAATTGAAGCGGGTCAGTGGAGTGAGGTACAAAAGACCTACGAATCTTTGGATAGTCAGAGACAGCAGGAAGTGCAGGAAATGCTTCCGGATTATGCGAAGCATATTTGTCTTGAGTATCAGACGGGTACGAAAGATTATATCTATACAGTTGCTGCATATGATGCAATCAACAGTATTGATGAGACAAAAACGATATGCACCAAATATAATATAATGGTAAACCGTATGGAATACCGGGATGCGATTGAAGCAATCTACAATGCAAATCAAAATTACAATGGACAGGGTGCTTTGCAGGCAAACCAGATGATTAATAATATCAATTTGCGATTGGATGCGGACACTAAAAAAGAAGTTGTGATTGAAGTATTAAATGAGAAATATCAGCAGTTTGCTGCCGGTGGGATCACTGCGGAAGAGATGACCGGGTATATTGGGATTGTTAATAATCTGTCAGTGTCGGATATTTCAGATTACGTCGCGGTTCTTGGAAATAACATACAAGTAATTCAGACATATCGTGAATTGTATGATACGGCGCAGAATGCTTATGAGACAGGCGATTATCTGACAGCGTTAAACATATGTGAATCTGTTCAGTTAGATCCGCTTGATTCCCAGTATATTGAAAAATATTATTCTTTATACAACCTGGCGTATACAACCGGAATGAATTATTATGACAGTCTGCTTGATACCTATATCGAGATTGGAGACAATGAAAATGCACTTAACTTGCTGACGAAGCTTGAAAAGTATTATTCTGATGATATGAATCTCCAGAAATTTAAGCTTTCCATGGCAAAAGACTGGCAGAAGGCATACGTCAAGCTGGCAGAAAACGCAGATTCAGAAATACAGAAAGCACTTGGTGATACAGAAGATGGTATCAATATTCTGGATTCTGTTTACAAGAACATCAAGCCGGACAGTATGCTGCTTTATGATGTGGATGAGGATGGCGTACCGGAAGTATTTTTCTATAATAGTATGGAACGAAATGAGACATATGTAAGCTGCTTTATTTTCACGTATCGGGATGGAGCAGTTTCGTACCTTGGATATGCAAAGGTAAGAAGTTTTTGCAGTGATAGCAGTTTTGTCGCGTTCCCGTGGTATTCAACCAGGGTATCCGGGGATGAATATTGCCTGAAAAGGTATGCGGATGGAGTGCTTACGGATGGGCCATATGTACAAGATGTAGATGGTACTTATTATGTTAATGAGCAGGTTGTCGATGAGACAGAATATCTGTCACAGCAGAGTGAAACGCTGGCAACCTCTTTGAACAAGGGCGTAAAAGACTTTGAAACAGCAACATTGGATGACAGCGAAAGCTATATTTTAGCTTATCAAAATAAACAATAACGAGAGTATGGAGGCGAATTATGGTAAAACTTTATGAAACAGGTGCGTACTTGCTGAATGGTTCTGAATTGATTGCAGATGATGGACAGGCACAGGCAGTTCTTGCATCAAAAGGTGTACAGACGACAAAAGAGGACGCATCAAAAAATACGATGGCTTACGGGATTCTTGAGGCACATAATACTTCAGGAAACATGGAGCAGCTTAAAATCAAGTTCGATAAGATGACAAGTCATGACATCACATTCGTTGGAATTATCCAGACAGCGAGAGCGTCCGGACTGACAGAATTCCCAATTCCATATGTACTTACAAATTGTCATAATTCTTTGTGTGCGGTTGGAGGAACAATCAATGAGGACGACCATGTATTTGGTCTTTCCTGTGCAAAGAAATATGGTGGAATCTATGTACCACCTCATCAGGCGGTTATCCATCAGTTCGCAAGAGAAATGCTTGCGGAATGTGGTGCTATGATTTTAGGCTCTGACAGCCATACACGTTACGGAGCTCTCGGTACAATGGCGATCGGTGAAGGCGGCGGTGAGCTTGCAAAGCAGCTTCTGAAGCGTACATACGATGTGGCTAAGCCGGGTGTTGTAGCAATCTATCTGGATGGTGAGGTTCAGAAGGGTGTTGGCCCGCAGGACGTTGCTCTTGCAATTATCGGAGCAACTTTTGGTTGTGGTTATGTAAAGAATAAGGTTATGGAATTCGTAGGACCTGGTGTGGATAAGCTTTCGGCAGACTTCCGTATCGGTGTCGATGTTATGACAACAGAGACAACCTGTCTTTCTTCTATCTGGAAGACGGATGAGAAGATTGAAGAGTGGTATGAGACGCATTACAGACCAGAGTGCTACAAGGAATTAAATCCGGGTGCGGTTGCATATTACGATGGCGTTGTTTATGTGGATCTGTCTAAGGTAAAACCTATGATCGCAATGCCATTCCATCCAAGTAATGTCTATACGATTGAGGATGTAAAGGCAAATCTGATGGACGTCTTAGATGACGTAGAAAAGCGTGCACAGGTATCCTTAGATGGCAAGATTGACTTTACACTGAAGGATAAGGTTGTTGACGGAAAACTCTATGTAGAACAGGGAATCATCGCAGGCTGCGCAGGTGGTGGATTCGAGAATATTTGTCAGGCTGCAGACCTGATCCGTGGCAAATATATTGGTGCTGATGAGTTTACGCTTTCTGTATATCCGGCATCGACTCCGATTTATATGGAGCTTGCAAAAAACGGTGTACTTTCCGACCTGATCGAGACAGGCGCGATTGTAAAGACTGCATTCTGTGGACCGTGTTTCGGCGCTGGAGATACACCGGCAAACAACGCATTCTCTATCCGCCATTCTACGAGAAACTTCCCGAACCGTGAAGGCTCGAAGATTCAGAATGGACAGATTGCTTCTGTTGCATTGATGGATGCACGTTCCATTGCAGCAACAGCAGCGAATAAGGGCTTCTTAACAGCCGCAACTGATCTGGATGTAGAATACAAGGGGCAGAAATATTTCTTCGACAAGAAGATTTACGATAACCGTGTTTATAATGGCTGGGGACATCCGCAGCCGGAGCAGGAGATCAAGTTTGGACCAAATATCAAAGACTGGCCGGAGATGGTAGCACTGACAGATAATTTGATGCTCAAGGTTGCATCTGTGATTCATGATCCGGTTACAACGACGGATGAGTTGATTCCTTCCGGTGAGACGTCTTCTTATCGTTCCAACCCACTTGGACTTGCAGAGTTTACATTGTCCCGTAAGGATCCGGAATATGTAGGCAGAGCAAAGGCAATCCAAAAGGTTGAGCGTGTGCGTGAAGCAGGAGGGTGCATGGGCGAAGCAGATCCGAACATGAAGGCTGCAATGCACAAAGTAAAAGAAATGTTCCCGGATGCATGCGGTTCAAACACAGGCGTCGGAAGTACAATCTTTGCGGTAAAACCGGGCGATGGTTCTGCGCGTGAGCAGGCAGCTTCCTGCCAGAAGGTACTTGGCGGCTGGGCGAATATCGCCAAGGAGTATGCAACAAAGCGTTATCGTTCGAACCTAATCAACTGGGGTATGCTTCCGTTTGTAATGGATGAAGATTACGACTTCGATGTGGATGATTATGTATTTATTCCGGGGGTTGCACAGGCAATCAGCAATAAGGATGAGATCATCAAGGCATACGTTGTAAATAAAGATATGAAAGAACTGTCTTTGAAACTGGGAGACCTGACGGATGATGAGAGAGATATTATCTTAGCCGGCTGTCTGATCAACTATTATAAGACACACTAATCAGATATATTCATTTAAACCTTTACACATGGTTTTCAATACTATATAATATACGCGTTAGGAGCGTATATTATATGGATATTGAGAAGGACAGCCTAAAAAAGAAAATTAGGGAAATGACGCAGCTTGGGTATATTGCCCCGGAGGATCTTCCGTCGATTGAACTGTATATGGATCAAGTCACGACGTTTATGGATAAATATCTTTCACAGAATAAACGTTACGAGGAAGATAAGACACTGACCAAGACGATGATCAACAATTATACGAAGAACAATCTGCTTCCGTCACCGGAAAAAAAACGGTATACGAAGGAACATCTGATTTTACTGATTTACATTTATTATTTGAAAAATGTAATCTCAATCAGTGATATTCAGATTATGTTCAAACCGTTGATTGATCATTATTTTGAGAATCCGGAAGCGTCCCATAGTTTAGAAGAAATCTATACAAGTCTTTATAAACTGGAACAGCATCAGCATTTCCGGGTTGAAAACAGCATTGTAAAGACCTTTGAGCTGTCGGAACATGATTTCCCCGGCGCGGATGATAAATATATCAAGAATCTGAACTTTTTGTCATTGCTTGGTTACGATATATTCATGAAGAAGAAAATCATGGAGCAGATTATTGATGAGATGGCTGCAGAACAGGCAAAGCAGCAGGAACAGCAAAACGAGCGAGAGAAGAAAAAGAAGAAAAAAGATGAGACGTAAATTACGTCTCATCTTTTTCTGTTTGGGGCTCTTTTGGAAGAAGTGTAAGGGTAACGCGTTCAATACGGTTACGGTGAACTTCTGTCACCTTGAAATGGGCACCGTCACAATTGGCTTCCTCTCCGGCGGTAGGAATGTTATCCAACAATTCAATGATAAAACCGGCAAGTGAATCATAATTCTTTGATTCAAAATTTGTTTGCAGCTTATCGTTTAAATCGTCCAGTTTGATGGATGCATCAATATCGTAGGTGTGATTTCCGAGATCACGAATTAGATCATTCTCGTTGTCGTCATATTCATCACGGATATCCCCGACGATCTCTTCAACCAGATCTTCCATTGTGATAATACCGGATGCCTGCCCATATTCATCCAATACAATTGCCATACTGTCAGCAGATGTTTTCATCTCTGCGAAGATCTGGCTTGTCTTCTGGTATTCGGATACGAACAATGGCTTTCGAAGAATACTACGAAGATCAAAATAGCGGATGTCTAATAATTCGCGATAGAAAAACAAATCTTTGATGTTTAGAATTCCGATGATATTTTCTTTGGAATCTTCGTAAATCGGGATTCTTGTATAGGTTTCGCTTTTGAAGATATTGACCAGTTCTTCATAAGTGGAATTTACATCCGCAGCTACAACGTCTGCACGAGGAATCATGATATCCTTGGAGACTGCATCCCCGAAGTCAACAACGTTGGAAATCATAAACTTTTCTTCCGGTTCTATGACACCTTCCTCGTGTGATACATTCACGATTGTTCGAAGCTCGGCTTCGGTGATACTTGATTTTCGCGCGGAAGGATTTACATGGAACAGACGGAAGATACCGGAAGTTATAATATTTAATAAGAAGATAACCGGTGTTAAAACTGTCATCAGCCATGAAATCGGGTAGGCAACAACCATGGAAAGCTGCAGGGAATATTCGGTGGCAATTGTTTTTGGCGTAATCTCGCCAAAAATCAAAACTAAAAAAGTCAGGGCACCGGTGGCAATTCCGATATACTTATTTCCGAATACAGATGTACAAAAGGTTGTTGTCAGTGCGGATGCAGATATGTTTGCAATGTTATTACCAACCAGAATTGCGCTTAGAAGCTTACTTGGGTTTTCAGTAATCTTTAATACTTTTTTTGCTCTTCGATTTCCTTCGTCAATAAGCGAACGCAGCTTTATCTGGCTTACGGTAGTGAGTGCGGTTTCTGAAGAAGAAAAAAAAGCAGATAACATCAGTAAGATTATAATCACAATAATTTGTAACGCGGGACTTGTGTCCAAAAAAAATCACTCCTTTGATTTGAATAAATTTCCTATTATTTTATCGAGAACGTACAGTGGTGTCAAGATATTAGTTATAATCAAAAATTATAGCTAATTCAATTTAATTCCTATTAGACAAATAGGAATTAGGGTGGTAAGATAACCTTGCAATCAAGAAAACGGGTTGCGACACAGATGAAGACAACAAGGCACATGCCGGAAAATAAGAGAAAGATGAGGTATAATATTATGAGTAAAAAACATTATGAGGACAGAAATTTAAAGTTTGAAACATTACAGCTGCATGTAGGACAGGAACAGCCGGACCCGGTGACAGATGCAAGAGCCGTTCCGATTTATCTGACTTCTTCTTATGTATTCCATAACAGTAAACATGCGGCAGATAGATTTGGCTTGAAGGATGCAGGTAACATCTACGGACGTCTGACAAATCCGACAGAGGACGTATTTGAGAAGCGTATCGCAGCACTCGAAGGTGGCGTTGCAGCACTTGCAGTCGGCTCCGGAGCAGCAGCTCTTACATATGCCTTTCAGGCATTGGCACATGCAGGTGACCATATTGTAGCAGCCAAGAATATCTATGGCGGAACATACAACTTGCTTGCACATACACTTCCAGATTATGGTATTGAGGCAACTTTTGTAGATCCGTTTGATTACGATGCGATCGAAGCGGCTATCAAGCCAAACACAAAGGCGGTTCAGATCGAGACACTTGGAAATCCGAATTCGGAGGTGGTTGACATCGAGCGAATCGCAAAGATTGCACATGCACACAACATTCCGCTTGTTGTCGATAATACATTTGCAACACCATACCTTGTAAGACCAATCGAGTATGGCGCAGATATCGTTGTTCATTCAGCAACGAAGTTTATCGGTGGCCATGGAACAACACTCGGAGGCGTGATTATTGATAGTGGAAAATTCGACTGGCTGAAGGCTGCAGACAAGTTCCCATGGCTGGTTGAGCCAAACGTATCTTATCATGGAGTCAGCTTTGCAAAGGATACTGCTCCGGCAGCATTTGCAACTTATATCCGTGCTATTTTGCTCCGTGATACAGGTGCAACAATCTCGCCGGTACATTCATTCATCTTCTTACAGGGACTTGAGACATTGTCTCTCCGTGTAGAGCGTCATGTGGAAAATGCACTCAAGGTTGTGCAGTATCTTAAAAACCAGCCACAGGTTGAGAAGGTGAATCATCCTTCTATTTCTGAGAATCCTGAACAGCAGGCGCTTTATAAGAAGTACTTCCCGAATGGCGGTGGATCTATCTTTACATTTGAGATTAAGGGCGGTGCTGCAGACGCACAGAAGTTTATCGATAATTTGGAACTCTTCTCTCTGCTTGCAAATGTAGCCGATGTTAAATCACTTGCCATTCACCCGGCATCTACAACACACTCTGAGTGCAACGAGGCAGAACTTCTCGATCAGGGAATCAAGCCGAATACAATCCGTCTTTCCATCGGTACAGAGAATATCGATGATATCATTGAAGATCTCGATGAGGCATTCAAGGCGCTTGCAGAGTAAACAAAATGTGAAAATAACGTTAAAAAGAGGCAGAAAGTTGTACTGCCTCTTTTTTATTTACAGTAAATGTGATAAAATAAAATCAGTAAAACAAACAGGAAAGTGTAAACGGTGAGCGCATGTTATCAGTAGTGTTACCTGCCTACAACGAAGAAAAAATGATTAAGAAAGCGGCAGGAACGATAGGGAATATTTTAAAAAATGAAGAGATTGATTATGAAATAGTATTTGTGGATGATGGCTCAAAGGATGGAACCTGGAGAGAAATTGAGAGCGCCGGGAAAGAAGATGAACATGTAAACGGTGTTCGTTTCTCCAGAAATTTTGGCAAGGAATCTGCAATGATGGCAGGGCTTGAGAATGCGGATGGTGACTGCGTGGTTGTGATGGATTGTGATCTGCAGCATCCGCCGGAGACAATCGTAGAGATGTATCGGCTGTGGCAGCAGGGATATGAAGTTGTGGAAGGTGTGAAGAGAACGCGCGGCAGAGAAAGCATTTTTCACAAAATGAGCGCAGGACTCTTCTACAGGATGATCTCGAAAGCTGTGAAGATTGATATGTCTCATGCGTCTGATTTTAAGCTGCTTGACCGGCGTGCGGTAGAAGCATTGCTGGAGATGCCGGAACGGAATGCGTTTTTCCGGGCACTTTCATCGTGGATTGGATTCCGGTCCATATCGGTGGAGTTTGATGTACGGGATCGCGAGATCGGCGAATCGAAATGGTCGACAAAATCTTTGATCCGTTATGCGATTTCAAATATCGTTTCGTTTTCCTCTGCACCGATGACGGTGGTAACAATTACCGGTATACTTGGACTCCTGTTTGCGGTTATACTGGGGATACAGACACTTGTAAATTATTTTTCCGGCCATGCGGTAGAGGGTTTCACGACAGTGATTTTGATTATACTGATTATGGGAAGCCTGATTCTTATGGGGCTTGGGATTATTGGCTATTATATAGCGAAAATCTACGAGGAGGTTAAATGCCGCCCGCGCTATATTATTTCAAAAAAGACCGGGAAACATATGACCTGGGAGAAACGTAGGTAAGCTTAAAAGCCAAAGGAGGTATTTTATGCGTAAGAAGTCACACATATCACTAACAAAGGGTGTTGTACACGGGTTGTCCGCAGAACAGCGGTTTGGACATCATTTTTCCCTGTATGTTGGAAGCATACTTCCGGATTGCACACCTTCTTTTTTGACAAGACGTCACTGTATCGATGATACGTTTGATGTGTGTGAAAAGAAGATGCTTGGATTCTTGAAGCATTATAAGACGAAGAAAAAAGGCGTTTCGATTTTATCGAGTATCCGGATGGGTGAGATCCTGCATTACATTGCGGATTACTTTACATATCCACATAATTCACATTATCCGGGAAGTTTGAAGGACCACTGTGTATATGAGGAGGATTTGAAACACCGGATCCGAAGCTTTGTCCGCCATAGGTATGAAAGCGGAGAGATGCAGTATGATGAAAGGATGCTGCCGACAATCTGCTCATTTCAGGAATTGCTTGATTATATTAAAGAAAAACATGAGCGTTATATGCATGACCGGGGTGATGTAAATCTGGATTGCGCATATTCATATATTGTGAGTCTGGCAGTGATGCATTCATTGTTGCAGCTCGCAGCGAACGCAGCATAAAACATGGTATTTTGGTGCATACTATCCGGGAACTGGAATAAAACAGTTCAGAGAAGGAGGATATGGCATGCGAGCTGGAGCAGAAATCTACAAAGAAGTTGCGGAACGTTGCAGCGCTTATGACAAGAGTGAGCGCAAATCTTGTTTCTGTAATGTGGCAGAGGATGAGAAAAGTTGTCTGAACTGCAGACATTTCGCAGAGGACGAGCATTGCAGACTGGATCTGTATGATCCGATTGTAAAAGATTTATAAGAAACGAAGGGACTTTTTCGGAAGTCCCTTTTTCTTATGACCGACGAACGGCAGAAGAGGTACAATCCGGACGCGGCTTACCGCTTGACATAAAAGAGGGTGGTTGTTATACTCATAGCTAGTTTTGGATAAGCAGCAAAGAAAGGAAAACAGATATGATTAGTGCAAATAATGTAACCCTGCGGCTTGGAAAGCGGGCTTTGTTTGAGGATGTTAATATTAAGTTTACAGAAGGAAATTGTTATGGACTGATTGGTGCAAACGGTGCCGGTAAATCTACGTTCCTGAAGATTCTTTCCGGCGAACTCGAACCGACAAACGGTGAAGTTATCATGAATGATGGCGAGCGTCTGTCTGTCCTGCAGCAGGATCACTTCAAATATGACGAATATATGGTATTAGATACAGTTATCATGGGAAATAAGCGTTTGTATGATATTATGAAGGAAAAGGACGCCATCTATGCCAAAGAAGACTTTTCGGATGAAGACGGTATCCGTGCATCGGAGCTTGAGGCGGAGTTTGCCGAGATGGATGGCTGGAATGCGGAGAGCGATGCGGCGACTCTTCTGAACGGACTCGGTGTCGATACAGATATTCATTACAAGATGATGAGCGAACTTGATGGTAACCTGAAAGTGAAGGTGCTTTTGGCACAGGCACTTTTTGGAAACCCGGATGTCCTGCTTTTGGACGAGCCGACGAACCATTTGGATCTCGATGCGATTGCATGGTTAGAAGAATTTTTGATCAACTTTGAGAATACGGTTATTGTTGTATCCCATGACCGTTATTTCCTGAACAAGGTATGTACACATATTGCAGATATCGATTATGCGAAGATTCAGCTTTATGCAGGTAACTATGACTTCTGGTATGAGAGCAGCCAGCTTATGATTAAGCAGATGAAGGAAGCAAACAAGAAGAAGGAAGAGAAGATCAAGGAATTGCAGGAATTTATTCAGCGGTTCTCTGCAAATGCTTCAAAGTCCAAGCAGGCAACTTCCAGAAAACGTGCATTGGAGAAGATTCAGCTTGATGAGATCCGCCCATCGAGCCGTAAATATCCATACATTGATTTCCGTCCAAAGAGAGAGATTGGAAACGAGGTGCTTACAGTATCGAACATTTCTAAGACGATTGATGGCGTAAAGGTGCTTGATAATATTTCATTTACAGTCGGGCATGATGATAAGATTGCATTTGTCGGACCAAACACGATTGCAACGACAACACTGTTCCGTATTCTTGCTGGAGAGGAAGAACCGGATGAAGGAAGTTACAAGTGGGGTGTTACGACATCACAGGGATATTTCCCGAAAGATAATACGAAGGAGTTTGATAACGATCTTGTGATTGCGGACTGGCTGGCACAGTATTCGGACGATAAGGATGCAACCTATGTACGTGGATTCCTTGGCAGAATGTTGTTTGCCGGTGAGGATGGCGTGAAGAAGGTCAAGGTGCTTTCCGGTGGTGAGAAAGTGCGCTGCCTGCTGTCGAAGCTTATGATTATGGGCTCCAATGTGTTGATTCTCGATGAACCGACAAATCATCTGGATATGGAGAGTATCACGGCATTAAATAATGGACTGATCAAGTTCCCGGGCGTCTGTCTTTTTGCGTGCCAGGACCACCAGTTTGTACAGACAACAGCGAACCGTATTATGGAACTTACGAATACGGGATTGATTGACAAGCAGACAACTTACGACGAATACCTTGCAAACGATGAACTTGCAAGAAAACGTCAGGTTATGAATATGGCAAGTGATGATCAGGATTGATAATATAGAATATAGAAAAAATGTATAAATGAAAATGTAAAGCGGATATTCTTTTGAAAAAGAATATCCGCTTTTTCTTGTGATATATAAATACTGTAATAGACAGAAGCGTTCTGTAATCAGTTATATGGAATCAATAAGTTGTCTCGGTATCAATATCGAGATTCAGAATATATTTGAGCATACGCTTGGCATTTTTGTAATTCTGGTCGGTGTTGCCTGGAAAACCGATATACACATCGTCGTATCCGAGGTTTAAACTTTTGGCAAAATCTGTATCGCTGATATCGATTGCAAAAGGTACAACAGAACCGTCATAACCGGCTGTTTCAACTACGCGGTCTTCTACGAGAGTGTAGATGTCTGCAGGAAGATATTTCTTCAGTGGATACGTGATTTCCTGCATTCCGCAATATTCCATTCCCTTTTTATCCATGATAATCACATCATAAAAACCGTTGTAACATTTCATAGGAAGCTCTGTATAGTCAGAAGCATTCATATTCTGGCTGAATTCTTTCAGGTAGGTTTCTTTGTCTAAGTGCACATCCAGATCGCAGGATGTACGATATGGCTTTTTGATATGGAAGGTCTGGATATAGTCGTCCACAAAACTTGTATCAACCGCTTTCGGATCTTCGGCATTTACGATCACATAAGAGATTGCAATCGGGCGTGTATTTTTGTATATGGTAAGCGGAAGTGCAATACAGATGCCTAAGATGATGCAGGCGATTAGGATTTTCCATTTATAATATGAAAAAATGTATTTGAATTTCTCGAATCCACTCATGCCTTCCATGTTCTTTTTTAGTTTTGCTCTTTTTGCCCGCTGTCTTGCAAAAAATCGAAGACTCTGGATTTCCAGATTGTCCTCGTGTTCGACATCCGGCTCGGAAGGAGTTGTTTCTGTTTTGGGAGTTGCTTCCTGGCTGGTTTCGGCTGTTGTATTTCCCTGATCTTGCGTTACAGGCTGAGAATTTGCCTGTGGAGTATTATTTTGTTCACTCATGTAAGCGTTGTTCCTTTCTGTGTGTTTATACATATGCAATACAGATGATATTGCGGATAAATTCATATGTTGTCAATTATAGCATAGACTTGCGTTACGTCCTAATAAAAAATTGTGAAAAAATGTGAAAACTTTTCAAACTATTTACATTTTACGCGTTCTAAATTATGATATAAAAGTATGTATATTTCTATAGCAGAAAGGATTTGTAATAAGATGGAACATCAAAAAGAGACCGAAAACGGGAAAGAAACGGGAAAGAAGCTGCAGGGACCGAATCTGGTACAGGTGCAGCGGGGGAAGAAGAAAACATTCAAAGGATTTTTGCATAAATTTTTCAAGGTGATTCTGATATTGCTGATTGTGATACTGGTTGTAAATGTGCTTATCATCACCGGCGTTTATATCAATCATAAAAATAAACTGGCGGATGAACGCGGATATCTGCAGGCACCCGGAGAGATGGTAGAAGTCGACGGACATAAGCTGCATACAGTTGTTACTGGAAATCTGGAAGCGGAAGATACACTCGTGTTCATTCACAGCAACGGAATCACCGATGATTCGATTGCGTTGCAGCCACTGTTTGCGAAGCTTCAGGATTACAGGCTTGCGTATGTGGATCGGAGTGGATATGGATTCAGTGAGAATGCAAAGACAGGAAAAGATATTGACGGTGTTGTGGAAGAGACAAGACAGGCACTGAAGAAAGCCGGTGTTGAGGGACCGTATATTCTTGTACCGAATGGAATTGCCGGACTGGAAGCCACATATTGGGCGGATAAGTATCCGGAAGAAGTGAAGGCGGTCGTTGGAATCAATATTTCCATTGCGGAGGAGTTTGACGGAATCACAGAGGAGCAGTATTGCGGTGCACTGAATTATCTGATGACACTGTTCTCGAAGATCGGCGGACATCGTTTTGTAAAAAGTGTATATCCGGAAAATATCGGTGCGGTTTATACAGAAAAACAGATGGTAGTCAGAAAAGCACTGATCTCAAAAGGATTCTATACATCCGGTATGTATGAAGAAGACTTACAGACGATTGCGAATGCAAAGAAGGTGGAAGAGATGGGCTGGCCGGAGAATACACCGATGCTGTTCATTCTTGCCAACCCGCTGATGGAACCATATATTAATGATGATTCAGATGTAAAAGAAGAGTACGATGCGGCCTTAGAAGAAGTGTATGGTACGGACACGGATGCACTCGCACAGGGAAAAGCAGAAGTGGGATATGTGGAAGAATTTAATGCGGACAAAAAAGCAATCTATGAGAAATATAAGAATGTTGTTGTTGAAGAGATCTCCGGACCTTCCAGATTATACACGTACGATCCGGAAACAGTTGCACAGAAAATCCGTGATTTTGTACAAGAATTAGACAAGTAAAGACGCGTAGTCTCGATTTATGGTAAAACTGTACAAATAAACCGCAAAAAAATGAAAAAGTGCTTGCATAATTGTTAAATATGTCCTATAATTACCTTAGTCGCGGTGATGAATACTGCGATATTTCACAATTAACTAGGAACCGGCAGTAAAAATAACTGCTAAAAAAGGTTCGAAAGTCATTTTGAATCGTATGTAATTGGAAGAACTGTGAATATTGCACATACGCAATACTGATTTTTGAGGGACTTGCATATGGAATTTTTTACGGAACTGATAATTCGACGATTGAAAAGACGGAAAATACACATTAAAAGGAGGGTTTTTTTGTGAAAAAGTTTAAGAAAGCCGTAGCATTGTCTTTGGCACTTGCAATGGGTCTTTCACTTGTAGCTTGTGGCGACAAGAAGGAAGAGACAACAACAGAGGCTCCAACAACAGAGGCAGCAACAACAGAGGCAGCAACAGATGACGCAACAGCAGATGATGCTTCAGCATCAAACGCAGAGGTTGCACTTCCAATGCCAGCAGAAGATAGCGATCCTATTTACTGCTACTCATGGAACACAGAGTTTGGTGAGAGACTTCAGTATGTAAAGGATAAGTATCCACAGTATGCTGACCTCATCAAGTATGAGAACCTTGGTCTCGGCGGTGGTTCTGACGAGTACAAGACAGCTATCGAGAACGGTATCGCAACTGGTGGCGAGAAGGTTCCTTCTATTATCGCTTGTGATGACGCTGTAGCTAAGTACTTCTTGGCTTCAGATGCTATCGTACCTGTTGAAGATCTTGGTATCACAGCAGATATGTACTCAGGTGCTTATCAGTATACAATTGACTATGCTACAATCGATGGCAAGCTCAAGGGTATGTGCTGGCAGGCAACACCTGGATGTTTCATCTACAGAACAGATATCGCT
>ERZ1026776.363-NODE-363-length-32527-cov-45.094481_pt1 | contig 32527 bp, 20 predicted proteins | sample MGYA00380125_ERZ1026776 | MGnify/ENA primary metagenome ERZ1026776 (study PRJEB33269, sample SAMEA4719761) | human gut metagenome | biome: human-associated habitat; feature: organic feature; material: feces | place: Cameroon | collected 2013-10 ...
CCAACTTTATTTTCACAGCCTCTTTCAGTGTCACAACTGAGAGAGGCTTTTTTATTGTCCCAACATGTCTGCGCGTTTGCGAATCTGCTGAGGTCAGTAGTTGTCAGAAATGCGCTGCACGAAACGCTACCACTAATAAAACGCTAACTCTAAACGCTAGCTCTAATGGGGGCGACGCGTCCCGCGTCGGGATAGAGAGGTAAAGAGAAAGGAGGGTAAAACGACCCCTATCAAATAATAGCTGCATCTTTTCCCGACGCGAGACGCGTCGCCCCCATTAGTGGTAGCGTTTTCAACTGAAAAATACTCGCGAGATGCATCGCCCCCATATCAGTGAGCATATCCACTCGCCATCTGCAATATTTTTTTTACCGCTTAGACATTTATTTCGACCGCTTAGGTCTTATCTGCAACCACTTACGTCCGTGTGCGTTTTATGCCGGTTGAAATTTATGACATTTTTATATAACTTTGCTTGTATAGAGACGTGCAGCATTGTCTGCACAGTGCGTATTGTTAAATTATAAAGTTATATGGTATGAAGCGTTTATTACTTGTATTTGCTTTCATGTTGTCCACTTCATTTGTGCTGCTGGCGCAGAACAGTGAAAGGAAGGTAACTGATATCGTATTAAAGAGTGTGATTGGTTATGACGGGCAACCAATTACGAGTGGCTATGTGTATGGCCTTGACATTTCTAAAGGCCTGCCGTTGAAAATAACTGACGACGGGGGCTACCGGTCAGAGGTTGGTATGGATTTTACCTTGCCGGGGTATGAATCGTTTTATTATGACTGGACTTACGGTGAGTCTCCTGAAATTACCATTGACTTGCGAGATGTAGCTCGACCGGCCAAATGGATGGTTGTATCACATGACGGTGCTTTGCTGCCGGGTGCGGAGTTGGTGTCGACCACATCGAATAATCCGAAAGTGACCTTGGCTCAAACTGATGCGGAGGGTATAGCCAGCTTTTACCTTGTAGATGATAGCAAAGCAAATTATAGACCCATGTCGATTACCGTGGTACCACAAGCCAAGTATCATACTGCTTATGCTGTACCATCAACCAAGTATAACAAGACATATTATGCATCGAACACGCTGATAGACTACTCAAAAATGCACTTGTTCCTTATGCGCGTCAAGGATTTCAACACAGATTTGCGCAAGCGTATGTTCAGCGACGAATTGACTACAAGGTACAATCTGTCGTATGAGACTGTGCGCAATGGACAGAGCACAACATCGTTTGTGCGTAGTGCTTATGTAGACGAGGGCAGTGATCGCGTGTACTACAGTATGGTCAATAATGACGAGAATTGTCCTATCACAAAGGCCTGGTATCGTTTCTCATTCAGTGGAGACAAGAGTGTCAACACCTTCTCTTCATATCCTTTCTATCGTGAATATGACAAGTTGGAAGGTGATTACGAATTCGAACTCTCGCCCACCACTTGGCGTCCTGTGCGTATAAACGTAAAGGACGACCTCGGCACAGCACTTGTGCCAAGAAACTTGTGGGTAGACGGAGTGCGACCTGTCGACTATGATTATAATGACCCGGTTGTTTGTTTGCCACAAGGTGAGCATGTGATTGATGTGTCTGCTGCAACGGAAAGTAGTTCTGTTGTGTATGAAAACGATGGTAAAAAGTCATTGCGCACTATTGTGGTGAAAGATGCGATGAATGTGCAGGAATATGACAGAGTGTACAAACATGGCGATTATGCGGGTTATGAAGTGACAGCTGTTGATGCTGATGGTAATCCGGCACAAGGTGCGTACTTCTTCCTCTCTGGCAAAGATGGCAGAGTATTAGGGGCGGTATTGGATAGTGCCGGCCGAGGTGTCGTATTCCACGAATATCCCGGTGAATGCTCTGGCGTTATATCGGGCATTCGTAATACGGCTAAGCTTACCTGGACTGATAATTCGCCCATTGGCATGCAGACTCACCATATTGACGTGAGCAAGGATCTTCGCAAGGTAAAAGTAACTGTCAAACAGCATGAGCAGATGTTTGCAAACAAGTACGGAAATCCAGAACTCCATTTGTACCGTACTGCTGACAAATTGGACGCAATGCCCGACTTTTATGATGATACATACATACGCTGTAATTGGGATTCTATGAGTGACACATCATTTGTGTTTACTGCAAACTTGTACATGCAAGATGGTTGGTTGTGCGGCTACCTTGTGCAACGTGATTTGAGAGACAGCATACCGATGATAAAGGTGTCTGATGCAGGTGAATTGAACTTTGATTATACAAAGTATGCCTATATCAAGTACACGCTTGATGGCAAGCGGTTGCAGGCAGGATATAATTACGATGGTTTGATGGCTGCACCAGTAGGCCAGGCACCAGTGGCGGAATGGAGCAATGTGTATGCACCGGAGTTCTTGCTGCCAGGCAATTATTATGCGTGTGTAGTGTCTCCGAATAATGCATTAGAATTGTCCTATATCAATGCGTACGTGCCGTCGTTCAAGGTTGAATGTCCGGTAGAAAATAGCGAAGTGAAAGTGGCATTGACCACATTGCCTGACGAGGATTATGTGCAAGTACCGTTGAAGCTTGATGGCATCTTCTTCTTGGCAGGTGCAAAGGCAGAGGCAGAGGTGAAATTCCTGTATAATGGACAGATTCCCTTGGCTGTTAGCGGTGAAAACTATAAAACGGTAAATACAGAGGTGCCTTTCAGAGTGTTGAAGGGTGATTACGACTATAGTGTGAAAGCACTCAAGTTTGACGAAAAGCACCATTACGTAGTGGGGCATGAGCGCAAAGTTGCAGTAGGTGACGACACCAAGGTTGTTCAACTCGACCTTTCGGGACTGCATTATTTTAATACCATCGGCTATTTTGATGCAGAGGGCAACGAAATAGACTGGCTCGATCTTTGGACACCGCTGTGTTATGCAAGTTTCTATAAAGGGCAGTACTTTCTTGCAGATTGCTACCTAAGCAGTTATGAAGATGAAGGCTTGTTCATACCTGAGGGAGACTATGGTGTGAAATTGTTTGTGGGTGACTGGAGCCAGAAGATTGAGCACGATGCCACCTTGCATGTAGACAATCAAAGTGGCACCACGGCGCGCATTGTGCTCGGAAAGCAGTTTACTCCAGTTGAGCAGGTGGTGGCCGAAAGCAATGGCTCAGAACTCAACATACGCTATGTTGGTGGGCAAGCTGTGGTGACAGCACCAGTGGCAGCCCCTGTGAGAGTGGCTGTATATGCGCTTAATGGTGCAAAATTGACATGTGCGAATGTGATGCCAGGCCAGCGGATAGATATGTCTGCCCTTTCGAGAGGAGCATATATCGTTCGTTTGAGCCAAGGTTATGTGAACAGTGCAGTAAAGATTGTAAAGTAACAACCCTTGTACCCATTTGTTTGTGGCCCTGCCAACTATCCTTCGAGGTGAGTTGGCAGGGCCTTTTGCTTGTATCATGCCCGCTGATGGGCTTATAGTCAAAAGAATATATTCAGAAGCGCCATATTAGGCAAAGGATTTTGTAATTTTGCACCAATATTTACGTTAAAGCGTTAATTACCTTGATATGAGATTGATATGTGCTATATGCTTGTTGGCTGTTTGTGGCTTCTTTGCCGCTTGTGGATCAAAGTCACAGAGCGATGTCGTGTGTGACGACAGCACACAAGTAACCGAGGACTCCGTGTTGCAGCAAATGGCCAACGAGGGGCCTACCGAAGACGAAATAGCAGCCTTGACAGACTCGGCCAAGCAGGAAAAGCCCAAAGCCCTTGACGAGAAATACCGTGGTCTGCACATTTATGTGTCAAAAACGACCATGCATCTTTACGTGCTCGATGCCAATGACAGCGTTCTGTTTAATTGCGGCATTGCTTGTGGCTTGCGTCGTGGCAACAAAACGGCTAAGGGAGACTATCGCACACCTGAGGGAAAATTTCATATATCGGGTATGTTTAACAGTACCGACTGGGTGCATCGCACCCGCGACGGGCGAGCCGTCAAGGGGTGCTACGGGCCGCACTTCTTGCGGTTGGCCACGGGCCGCCTTGGCGGCATAGGCATACATGGCACCAATTCGCCGCGAAGCATTGGCAAGCGTGCGTCAGAGGGCTGCATACGTGTAAACAGTGCCAATATCATCACCCTGTTTAATGAATACGCCTATTCGGGCATGCCAGTCGAGGTGTCGGCCGAAGGTGCACCGTTGCCCGCATTCAAGGGACTTGCAGCCCCCAAAAAGGACGAGGGCGAGTCTGTAAAAAACGAGCCAACTAAGCACGAAAAAGACTCGCTGCACCGAAAAGAAACGTCACACGGTGGTGCGGCAGACAACACGGAAGGCCATCACGAGCGCCACAAGTCTGCCGATGAAAACAAACATAAACAAGAAGAAGTGCAACGCGAGGCCGAGGCAGAATCCTTCTTCGAATAGATAAAAGGGTGGTTCTAAAAATTCTGTTTTAGAGTTCTGCTATTCTGAAATGTGATTTGCACGCTCTCGAAAGTGTATTTTAGAAAGGTTGTTCGGTCACATAGCCCGCTATGCTCCCTCACAACTTTTCAAAAATACACTTCCGATAGCGCACAAATCCCTATTTCAGAATTATTAGAACCACCCCAAAATGCCTTATTGCGCGCTTAGGTTTGTCGCACACATTAAATATATCTGTGCGAAATAGGGGTTGGCACGCTTATTGTATTCGCAAAAGTTCTTAAAACACTTGCATTTTGCTCCGAAATGTAGTAACTTTGCGAATGTTGATTTTGAAGAGCATTATTGCTGCTCGCTTGCCGTCGCGCAATCAGGGGAGATTGCATGGCATGGGCGGTGGTTCTTCAAAATGTGATGTAGAACCCATTAAACCATTAAGATAGTGCACATAAAGAAATATGCTGCGTGTGTGGCTATGGGCGTCATGTCATTTTTTACGGCAAATGCCCAGGACATTATGCCTGAAGCACTCCCGACACGTCCCACCGCAGAAAGAATCGTGAAAGAAGTAGCACCCGTAGGTGCTGTGCAGCAAGTTGCTGCTGAAGTAAAAGAGGCCTCAGTGCCCTATAATGCCAACTTTGGCGAAAGTGTAGTACAAACAGCTTTGCAATACCTTGGCGCAAGTTATCGCTCAGGCATGTCAGGCCCCTATGCTTTCGACTGCTCAGGCTTTACCAGCTATGTTTACCGCAAGCAGAATGTGTCAATCTTGCGCTCTTCGCGCTCGCAGTACACACAAGGCACCCCCATCGCCCGAATTTCTGACCTTAAGAAGGGTGATCTCGTGTTCTTTGGCGGTCGTGGCAATTCCCGTTCGGTGGGCCATGTGGGCATTGTAATGGACGTTGATCCCTCGGGCAACAACTTCTCGTTTGTTCATGCTGCGAGCGGTGGTGTCAAGGTGTCAGATTCCAGCGAGGCATACTACAGCCGCCGCTACATTGGTGCACGTCGCATTGTCGAAAACTAACGATAGAATTATCCATCGTACATTAGATACGAATATGAGGCAGATGCAGATGCTGCCCAACGCAGTTGCCGTTCCTTGCATAAGGGTGGCAACTGCGTTGTTTTTATAACCACCCATAACTCTGATATGAATAGTTTGATATTATTGCAATCGCTGCCCGGTGCGGTCAACAAGGCCGTAGACGAGGTGAGCATATCGCGAATAGACATGCTGCTCGACAAGTTGTTAGCCCTTTCGCTCACAGCCGGCAAACGCATATTGGTGGCAGTGCTCATTTACATAGCAGGCCGTTTCGTCATCAAGATCATCAACCGCGTTGTGTCAGCCATGCTCAGTCGCCGCCATGTAGATGTAGGCGTACAGAGCTTTCTGCGCAGTTTGGTGCACATATTGCTCACCATTTTGCTCATTATCAGCGTAATCAGTGCCTTGGGCATCAACACCACGTCGTTTGCGGCCCTGCTCGCATCGGCCGGTGTGGCAGTAGGCATGGCCCTGTCGGGTAACCTGCAAAACTTTGCGGGCGGCCTGGTCATACTATTGTTCAAACCCTATCGCGTGGGCGACCTCATCGAGGCGCAAGGCACCCTGGGCCGTGTGCGTGAGATACAAATATTCCACACCATACTTACCACCTACGACAACAAGGTGGTGTACATACCCAACGGCTCGCTCAGCACCTCGGTAGTGGTCAACCACTCGCGTGAGGACACCCGCCGCGTGCAGTGGATCATAGGCGTTGACTATGGGCAGGACATAGACGCCGTGCGCCAAAAGGTGCTTGCACTCTTTGCCTCCGACCCGCGCATACTTCAGACCCCCGATGCCCACAAGCCTTTTGTGGGAGTCGAAGCCCTGGCCGACAGCAGCGTCAACCTCGTGGTGCGCGTATGGGTCAATACCGACGACTATTGGCCCGTGTTTTACCAGGGGCAGCAACAGCTTTACGACATGTTCAACCGCGAGGGCATCAACATACCCTATCCGCAGCAAGTTGTGCATGTGGCAAAAACTTGAAAAGTCGAAGCCCGTGCGCCGCTTTATCCAAATGCTTTGTGCAACAATCACTGCGAAAGCGTTCTGCAAAGGCTTCGTAAATTCACATTGTTGCAGAAAATCAACACAAAAGTTTGTGCGTAATAAAATAAATGCGTAATTTTGCACCTCGCATAGAGTATGCAAAAACGCGTTGTTCAGCGCGCGCAAAAGTATGGCTCTTGCATCAAAAATCACGCAATAAAGTAATAACAAAATAAAATCTAAACTCACAAAATGATCGTAGTACAGGTTAAAGAGGGCGAAAACATTGAACGCGCCCTGAAGAAGTTCAAGAGAAAGTTCGAAAGGACCGGTGTTGTAAAGGAACTCCGTGCCCGTCAGCAGTTTGACAAGCCCAGCGTATTGAAGCGTTTGGCCAAGGAGCACGCTGTTTACGTACAGCAGCTTCACCGCGACGAGGACTAATACAACAATATTAGCTCCTTGTAATCGCAACGCTTTTGAGACACAGTGCGGCCCACCATGTAGCCGCCGTCTTAGCACAAGATAATACATAAATGTTCGTATAGACCGCTGCACAGCCACACGCTGTGCAGCGGTTTTGCATTTACAGCCCCAAGCCCGTTGCGGTGCGTGGCAGCCGTTTTATCCGATAGAGTAATGCGGTTGTAACAAATTTCAGTGCGAAAATTTGGCGCATTCAAAAAAAGTTGCGATATTCGCTTTCGTAAAGAGAGACAATGATGAACGAGATAGATGATTTCATAAACTATCTGTTAGCCGACAAGGGTTACTCCAAGCTGACAGCCAAAGAGTACCGCAGCGCTTTGCAGTCGTTACAAATCTTCTATCGTTCGCTCGACAACCAACTCACCTGGTACACGCTCGATGCCGATGTGGTCAGACAATGGATGGCACGTGAGATGGCGCGTGGTGAGAATGCCCGCACCATATCAAAGCAACTGAGCGGTGTGCGCAGCTTCTACAAGTATATGCGCAGAATAGGGCGTATGGACCACAGTCCGGTGACAGCGGTCAAATCGCCCAAGATACACCCAAAGTTGCCTTCCTTCCTGCGTAACAGCGAGGTAAACCAGTTGTTCGACGACATTGACTACCCCAGCGGCTACGAGGGCATGCGCGACCGCACCATACTCCTCACCTTCTACCACACAGGCATACGCCTTGCCGAGCTTATCGGCCTTGATGTGGCGGACATCGACCTGAACCAACGTGAGTTGAAAGTGACGGGCAAGCGCAATAAGCAGCGCATAGTGCCATTCTCCGCAGAGTTGGCCAACGCGTTCAGAGCCTACCTGCCAGTACGCCAGGCGTATGTCAGCACCGATGCTGGCGCCCTGTTTTTCAACCGCCGCAAGTTGCGCATCGACCGCCGCAGGGTAGGGCTCATAGTCAAGCATTATCTGTCTTTAGTCACCACACAACGCAAAAAAAGCCCGCACGTGCTGCGTCACACCTTTGCTTCTGCCATGCTTAATAACGGCGCCGACCTTGAGGCTATCAAGGAGTTGCTCGGCCACGAAAGTGTAGCAACAACCGAGGTGTACACGCATACCACGTTTGCCGACCTTAAAAAACAATACAAACTTGCCCACCCCAGGGCGTAAACTAACAAAGGAGGTTACTATGGAACTCAAAATTCAAGCCATTCACTTCGACGCTACTGAGAAACTCAATGCCTTTATCGCTAAAAAGGCTGCAAAACTCGAAAAAACGTGTGACAATATAATCAAAGCAGAGTTTATACTGAAGGTTGTTAAACCTGAAACAGCCAAGAACAAAGAAACAGCACTCAACGTGTCACTTCCCGGCACTGACCTTCATGCAGAAAAGGTGTGCGACACCTTTGAGGAAGGCGTAGACCTCTGCGTTGACACATTGCTTCGCCAGATTGACAAGTACAAGGAACGTCAAGGCAAATAAGCGCACATAGAATAATAAAATAGTAAATACAAACAGGTTAAACTGATAGCGGCCCGGCACATGACGTGTGCCGGGCCCTTTTTCGTATCAAGTCCCCCTCCATTCCCACCGTGACAAGCAGTCGCGGCCATATACACTTTGCCAGGCAGTGGTCCTCACTGCCAAGCGTGTTATCGGCCAAAGTTTGCCGATGGTGAGGCGCCCACAAGCGTGTTTTGCCCAGTCCGCGCCACTTCACGCCCGTGCACAAAGCTTGCGATTTTGCCGAGGCGTGCCCTCCGTTTGAGCGTATTCCAAGGCCATTTACAGCGCCGTCGGAGCGTTCAGACGGGTAAAAAACGCGCAATATATGCGATTTTTAGTCGAAAAATTTGTGGGAAATGAAAATAATAGTACCTTTGCACTCGCAAAAACGAAAAACCTTACAGAGTTTTGCTTACTGGTGTGTTAGTTCAGCTGGTTAGAATACATGCCTGTCACGCATGGGGTCACGGGTTCGAGTCCCGTACACACCGCTCAGTCAGCAGCGCTCAAAGGTATATTTTGCATAACTGGTGTGTTAGTTCAGCTGGTTAGAATACATGCCTGTCACGCATGGGGTCACGGGTTCGAGTCCCGTACACACCGCAAACGCTTCCGAAAGTTCAATGCTTTCGGAAGCGTTTTGCGTTATACGTCATTTATATCTTAGCAAAATTCAAATCATGCTTTGACAGATTGCAGTCCGGCAAAATACAAACATGCAAACGGGCTCAAGCCCAAGCGCTACCTCTAATGAGGGCGACGCGTCCCGAGGTTGCTGAAAAATACTCCGACGCGGGACGCGTCGCCCCCATTAGTGTTAGCGTTTCTTCAAGCACCAAACGCTACCACCAAACGCTACCACTAAGCGCTAGCTCTAATGGGGGCGACGCGTCTCGCGTCGGGAATTTTTTCAGCAGCCTCGTCTCGCGGGAAAGATGCAGCTATTATTTAGTAGAGTTCGTTTTTCCCTCCCATTTCTCTATCCCGATAACGTGGGACGCGTCACCCCCATTAGTGATAGCGTTTGGTGCTTGAGTCCGTTTGTATGTTTACGTTTTGCCAGACGGCAAAAATCCCTTTACAAAGCCTTCAGTTCGGCAAGGTAGTCGTAGTGCTCGCCATCAGCCACCTTGCGTGCCACGAGGCCACATTGCTGGGCCGTGCGCTGCAGCGTGTCAAAGTCCACGTAAAGCCAGTCAAAAGGCTGACCCTTGCATTGCTTGTAAACCATCTGATAGTCCACCTCGCCATAATACCCCTCCGCTGCGTCCCAGTCAAAGTTTCCATCTTCGTCCTCAAACACATAGCGCAAGTCCGACGAGTCAGCCAGCACCCGTCCGCCCGGAGCCAGCAGCGCCTTGCAGCGGTTGAGCAATGATGGCAGACGGTGGAGTGTGCCAGCAATGCCAAGCCCGTTCATCAGCAGTACGATGGTGTCAAACCGCATGCCGTCCAGTTCCTGTCCAAAAAAGTCGGCGCAGCGCGCGTCCCTCACGCCGCGCAAAGTGCGTGCACGTGTCGAGAGTGGCGAAATGTCGATAGAGCACACCTCGAGCCCCCTGTCCTGCAGCGCCAGCGAGTGGCAGCCAGCACCGGCCCCCACGTCAAGCACATGGCCGCGGCACAGGTTGAGTGCCATACGTTCAAGCGGAGGCATTTGCAGTTCGGTGCGAAACAAAGTAGCCACGGGTATCTCGTCATCGTCAAACATCGATGACAACACCCGCAGCGTGCCGGCATGTCCGGTCGAGGCATAGTCCCAAATGGCTTGCCCCATGGGGTCGAGGGTGGGGGATAGGAGCATGATGATAAGTAGGTATTCAGAATTATTTGATGCAAGCAGCAGGTGACATATTCACATTGAACACCGTGCCTGGTAAAACGCCTTTGATTGAAAAGCACAAACCGTGCGGTATGCAGTTGGCACGGCGGTGCAAAGTTAGTTAATTAACTGCGAAGCCACTGCCCAAATCTTCACATTATCGAAATACACAAGTCACATCAACGTAACATACCATTCAGAACTTTGCAACCGGTAAATAATATTGCAAAGAAATGAAACAAAAGACAATCGTGTTGGTGCTCATGGTGCTGCTTTGCGCCCTGGCCAACACCGCGCGCGCCGGCATCGACGCCACACTCAAAGGGCGCGTGATTGATGCCCGTACGGGCGAGGCCCTTGTAGGAGCCACACTGCAAATAGTGCAGGCCGGCCAAACCGCCGTCAGCAATGAAAATGGCGAGTTCGTGTTCCGCACACTCGGCCAGCGCAACTACACCCTTGTAGCCACCTACCTTGGCTATCACCGGGTGAGCATGACCATCAACCCCGCATGCGCAGACACAGCCCTGGTGGTGCGCATGAGCGAACTCGAGAGCAGCCTTGGCACGGCCACTGTTACAGCCACCGTAAAGCGCAACACCGAGGCGTCGCAGGTGGCCGCCCAACGCAACAGTTTGGTGGTGCAAAGCGGCATATCGGCCCAGCAGATAGCCAAATCGCAGGACAAGGACGCCTCCGAGGTGATACGCCGCGTGCCAGGCATATCCATCATCGACCAAAAGTTTGTCATGGTGCGCGGCCTCTCGCAGCGTTACAACAATGTGTGGATAAATGGTGCCGCCGTGCCGTCGAGCGAGGCCGACTCGCGCGCCTTCTCCTTTGACATCATCCCCTCGTCGCAGGTTGACAACATGCAGATAATCAAGTCGCCCGCCCCTCAATATCCCGCCGACTTTACCGGAGGCTTTATCATGATAGACACCAAGGAGGTGCCGCACAAAAATTCGGCCAGCATTTCGGTGGGAGCCTCAGTCAACGACCAGACACACTTTCAGCGTTTCATGGCAGCCGAAGGTGGCAAAACCGACTGGCTCGGGTTCGACAATTTTCGCCGTATACAGGGCGGTGTGCATGCCCCCTTGCAGCAAACGCCCGGCGGCAGTGGCATCAGCCTGACCGACAACCACTTTAACAACAACTGGCAGCTGCACACCTGCCACCCCTGGGCCGACCTGTCACTATCGGCCAATGTCAACCGCTCAAAGGAGTTTGACAATGGTGCCGTGTTCGCCCTGCTTGGTGCCATCAACTACAGCAACAATTACAAGACGTATAGCCCCATGCGCAACGCCTTTTTTGGCGCGTACGACCTCACCCACGACCAAAGCGTATATTTGCGCAACACCACCGACCGCCAATATGCCCACAATGCCCGTCTTGGCGCCATGCTCAACCTGACCTTTGTGCCGGGCAAGGGAGCGGGGCGCTATGAGTGGAAAAACATATTCAACCAGCTCGGCACCGACCGCTACACCTCGCGCACCGGCTTTAATGCGCAGAGCAACCAGGTGGACGAGGCCGAATATTACTACTCGAGCCGCACCACCTACAACACCCAACTGACGGGCAAATATGCCTGGGAAGTGTCAAAGCTCGACTGGAGCGCGGGCTATGCCTATGCCAACCGCCTGCTGCCCGACCGCCGTCGTTATGCACTCGACAACTCTGTTGACATCGACCGCATAGGACTGTCTACTGGCAACGACATAAACCGCGAGTTCACCCGACTCGACGAGCACATAGCCTCGGCAGCCGTCAATTACCGCTACACCTTTGACAAACCGCAGCACGTAAAGCCCGAACTCCTGGCCGGAGGCTATGCCGAGTACCGCACGCGCCAGTACAACACACGCAGCTTCATCTACCAATGGCACCCGTCGGGCAACACCCTGCCCGCTGGTTTCCAGTATCTCGACCTGCCCACACAACTGCTCACAACGGCCAACTATGGCGACCAGGGGCTCTACCTCATCGACGACACCAAAATGCGCAACGACTATCAGGGCCACCACCTTGTCACCTCGGCCTACGCCGCCGTCAATCTGCCCGTAGGCGCCTTCGACGTGCTGGCCGGCGTGCGCTTTGAACACTCGCGCATGGAACTCGTCAGCAACACCCGCGACTACGAAAAGAGCACCATGAGCCGCTACTATGACAACAACGATTTCTTCCCCTCAGTCAACGCCACTTGGCACCTGGCCGATGCGCACCAGCTGCGTGCGTCGTATGGCCGCTCGGTCAACCGTCCCGAGTTCCGCGAGGTCAGTCCGTCAGTGTTCTACGACTTCGACCTCTCCTCATCAGTGCAGGGCAACACCGCCCTCAAGTCGTGCTACATCGACAATGTCGACCTGCGTTATGAGTGGTACCCCGCCAAGGGCGACCAGGTGAGCCTTGCCGCTTTCTACAAGCACTTCGACAGTCCGATAGAGTGGACCTACACCGTTACGGGTGGTACCGACCAAGTGTACTCGTATGTAAATGCCAAGAGTGCCACAAGCTATGGCCTTGAACTTGACATACGCAAGAACCTCGCTTTCATGCACCTGCCCGACTTCACCCTCGTGTTCAATGGTTCGCTCATCAAGAGCCGTGTACACTTCGCGGCGGGCAGCCGCCAAAAGAGCCGCCCCATGCAGGGCCAGTCGCCCTATCTTGTCAATCTTGGTCTGTTTTATAGCCACAACGCTTGGGGTGCCTCGTTGCAGTACAACCGCATAGGCAAGCGCTTGATAGGTGTGGGCCGCAGCCTTGGTTCCACGGGCGACCAAACGGTCAACATACCCGACTCTTACGAAATGCCGCGCAATGCGCTCGACCTGTCATTCTCTCGCACCTTGGGTCATTTCGAGTTCAAACTCGGTTTGAAGGACATCATCGGTCAGAAGGTGGTGTTCAAGCAACTCAGCGACGTAACCCTTGCCAACGGCAGTCAGCGCCATGTGCAGGAGGTGACACGCAGTTACCGCCCGGGCCGCAATTTCAGTTTGAATGTCACATACAAGTTCTGACGCCTGTTTAACGAATAGCTTACGCATATAGTCATGCCTCCCAAAGCGGTTTGCCGCAGTTTGGGAGGCATGAAACGTTTTATGCTCGTGCTGCATGTAGCTGAGGCATTTAACGGCATAGCCACCGCCATTTTACGGTATAGGGGGAGCGGAAAACGTGTATAGGGGAAGCGGATTTCCTGTCGCTCTGATCGAAAATCCGCCCTCCCGTAACAGAAAAAGCGTGTGGCACCATGTGCGCCTTGCTCCGGCAAAGAATGTTTGTCAGAAAGAGGAAAAATTTGAAATTCAGAGCTTCTGCCCCAATTCGTAAATTCCGCAGCGTGCAGGTTTATCACAAATGTAACTGCCTAGCAACGCTCTTGTAACTTTGTGTACCGACCTTTGCAACGTGATTAAAAGACGAACCATTTCTTTTTACACATCAAAAGTTTTATGTGCAAACACACATTATCAGTTTTGGCCCTTATGATGGGCATTGCCGCTACACCGACCTTTATGGCGTGCAGCGATAACAACACTCCCGAACCATCAACACCCAGCTACAACTGGAGCGAGGACGGCGGACTCAAGGCTTGCGACAACCTGCTGTTTGAAAACGGCACACAGATTGGCAATGGCGACAACGAGTTTGTGTTCAAAGGCAAACAAACGCTCAAAAAGGGCACTTATCTGCTCAAGGGTTGGGTGTACGTGGCAGCTGGCTCAGAACTTACCATTGAGCCTGGCACCATTATCAAGGGCGACAAGCAAACCATGGCTGCCATCATTGTAGAGCGTGGCGGCAAACTCATTGCCCAGGGCACCGAAACGGCACCTATTGTGTTTACATCAGAGATGCCCAAAGGCCAGCGCCGTCCTGGCGACTGGGGTGGCTTGATACTCTGTGGCAAGGCTCCTCACAATGCCGGCGAGGCACAAATAGAGGGTGGCCCGCGCACCAAGCATGGTGGCAACGATGCCCACGACAACTCGGGTGTGCTGAGCTATGTGCGTGTAGAATTTGCCGGTTATCCGTTTGAAAAGGACAAGGAAATCAACGGCGTGACATTCGGCTCGGTGGGCGATGGCACAAAGGTTGACCACGTGCAGGTATCTTACTCAAACGATGACTCCTTCGAGTGGTTCGGCGGTACGGTCAACTGCAAGAATTTGATAGCTTATCGTGGTTGGGACGACGATTTTGATACAGATAACGGTTTCTCTGGCCATGTGCAGTACGGCTTGTCAGTACGCGACTCGCGCATTGCCGACGGCAGTCAGAGCAATGGCTTTGAGAGCGACAACGATGCCAGTGGTTCAACCGCATCGCCTTACACCTCGGCCGTGTTCAGCAACATGACTTTCGTGGGTCCGAAGGCTACGGACGCCAACTTTGCCAACACCAGCAGCTACATCAATGCCGGCGACCTCTTCCCCAGCAATGGTTCGGCCCTTGGTTTGTTCCAGGCTGCCATGCAGATACGTCGCGGCTCGCGTCTTAACTGCATTAACTCTGTGGCCATGGGTTGGCCCATCGGTATTATGCTCGATGGTGAAAAGGGCGACACGCAGCAGCAGGCCCGCAATGGTGGTTTCAAACTGCAGAATGTGTGGTTTGCCAACATGACCATCACGGGCTCTGATGCCAACAAGCTGTATAAGGACAATCTTGTAACGGGCTACGATGCCAACAAAAAGCCTATTGTGGACGAGAGCAAGCCTTCATTCTCAAGCACCTGGTTCTTGCAGCAAACGGGCAACCGCGCCGATGCCACCACCGACAGCTGGCTGTTGCAACCTTTGGCTGGCTTGACCGGATTGAACATTCTGCCAACTGCTGCATCGCCTTTGATGACTGCCGGCTCATTTAACGGCATTACCTCAACGTGGTTTGACAAAGTGAACTTTATCGGTGCCTTTGGTGCTGACAACTGGACGGCCGGTTGGACCAACTTCGACCCTGAGAATACGGATTATTGATAAGTAAAACAGCCGTTTGGTGCCTTGCATGGTGCACATTATATTGTCAGGAGGATATGTAGTTGAATAGTCAGGCATTTTAATGTGTACGCTTGTACGGCATGAAGTAATGGGGACAAGCGCAGCGCTACCACCAAGCGCTACCTCTAATGGGGGCGACGCGTCCCGCGTCGGGCAAAAAGCTTAATAAATGCTCACAGACAGCACTAATTACTCGCCTGTCTGTGGGCTTTTGCTTTGATTCCGACGCGGGACGCGTCGCCCCCATTAGAGGTAGCGTTTGTGGCTTGAGTACGTTTGCATGTTTACGTTTAGCGGACGGCAATCATATATAATCAAGGCAGGCAATTACCCACGTGGGTAATTGCCTGCCTTAGTTATGTAATGTGTGTGTCGTTTGTGGTGCAGCGCTATTGGCTGCGACCACAATAATCATGATGATGCAGCTTTGTTAGTCCTCGCGCATATTGCGCCAGATGGGGCTTTCCTGCTGCTGATTGTTGTAGTTCTTCTTGTTAGACCATGCTTCGTTGCTGATACCTGTTGTTTCGTATGATGTGCAGCAGGCTGACAGTGGTTCAATGTAGGTCACGGGAGTGGTGGCCGGCTTGATGTATGTCTTTTTCATTGTTGTCTGAATTGTTGTTGTTACACAATGTCGGGAATTGTTACTTCGCTATGAATTTGCGGCCGTTCATGATGTAAAGTCCGCCTTTGGTTACACGCATTACACGGCGTCCGCTGAGGTCATATATACAAGACTTGCCGTTGGCGCTGTTGGTAATGGCGGTGCTGATGGCTGTAACCTGTCCTCCAAAGTTGAGTGCCAGTGCATTGGCTTTGGTACCCTTAAAGAAACCGCGGTTGCCGTCGATGCTGTTGAGCGTTTCAGATGGGGTGAAGAAACCTACTGTTGTAGTGGTGGTGCCATCTTCAACCTTGCGGCCAAATACATTGTAGAGCGACTTGTCCTCGGCAGTGAGGTCGAGCGTAGTGAGTGTGCCCGTCATGTGGCTCGTCACATTGCTTTTGCCAATGGTAAGTGTGGCAGTGTTGTTGCCTTCGGTGGCTACTAACAGGAAGCCATTCAGCTCCTTAACACCTGTTGTGGTCTCGTTCATGGTTACAGAGGTCTCGCCAGGCTGTTCGGCCACAAAGACCTGTGCATCGGCAGCACTGATGCTTACGGGCAGGTAGGCAGTGGCGTAGGTCTTTCCGTCGCCGGCAGCGTGCATGTCCACTTCGATGTCGCTGGCTTGGAGCATTTTCCAGACATTACTGTAGCCACCGTCATTAGTATCATCCCAGTTATTGACGCGGAATCCTGCCCTATTATCCTCACCATTTATTGGTTTGCCGTCAGATGCGATAATTATGAAGAATCCGTTCCGTTTGGTGTATTCGGCTACGCTAAAGTTTTCAGCTTGTGCCAGATCCGTCAGCGCGGCAGTGTTTTCTGTGCTGTATGCGGGCAGAGTCGACAGGTATTTGTCAGCATTCAGATTGTATAATTTGAATGTGTTGCTGTTGTTGTTCCATTTGAACTTCCAAAGGTCGTTTACGGCTTTTTTCAGTTCGCTCTCGTTGAGAATGGTGGCACCGCTGGCATTGAACGACAGCACATTGTAGGTGCCGCGGCCGTTTTGTATGCGGAAAACTTGGCTTTCAACGTTTTTGGCGGCGGTGTTGAGCCATGCAGTCATGCACTCCTCAGTAGGTGTGTTGTTGAATGCAGTGTGGGCTGTATTGTAGGCATCGTCCTTCACGTTGGGGAAAATGCCGAACAGGTTGTCTATGCCCTTCTCGTCGTAGGCGTTAAGAGCTTTGTAATCGGCCTGGCTGATTTCTTGTATTTTCCAACGGCTTGCTCCCCATGTGTCACCGCCGTCAATTACGGAAGTGGTATTGTTAGAGTGCATGAATTGGTTTCCTGTAAGTCCGATGGCACCAGCTGCATCATATTGGTTGGAACTGATTGTGAGGTTCAGATCGGTGGCAGTAGTGCTTGTTATAAAATTGTTGGTGTGAGCTACGTAGGCTTCTGTTCCCACGTTTTTCATTTTATAAGTACCATCAGTTGAGCCATTCTCGAATGTCCATACAAATTGCTTGTATTTGGTTTCGCTGGTGAGTGTATTAAGTTGAGTGCCAGTGCTTGTTGGTGCATACATATAACGGCCGTTGTGGGCATTCTGTACAGTGTAGTATTTGCCTGCCTCTGGGCGGATCCATTGTGCGTCCACGTTGGATTTGAATGTGGCAAGAGCTTCCTCCACCTGCGTTTTGGCTGCCGTGTAGTCGGTAATGGTGCCAGTGGGCAGACTATTCTTGTAGGTGTCGATTACGCTTTGTGGTACGCTGAATACCTGGTTTACTCTTTGCTCGTATTTTGCCACAAAGGCATTGGTTTGGTTTAATGTCGTGTTGTAGTCTGCTTGTGCAGTTGCTTCATAAAACAGCATGGTAGATCCGCTGTTGTTGACAGCTTGATTATCAGCCCAATATGAGAAGTAGCCGCCTCTTTGATTGAAGTAGCGCATTGGTGTGCCCGAGAGCTTAAAATAGTAGCTGTTGGCGTCGGTTCCGTTGGTGTAGGTGAATGAGGTGCCGATGCCTGTGCCGTCTGTTGAACTGCTTTCGGTAGTGGCATCATACATTTGTGCCTTTGATCCGCCGTAGGTGTTTGATTTATCTGATTCCAGATACTTGATGTTTGTCAAGCCAAGCACCTTTTCAGTTCCCGCACTCTTGTTGTAGAATTTGTAGCCGCTGGTGTTGTCACCCACAAGGCACCATCTTGCTTTGTCGCTCATGGGGCATTCTGTGACGGATAATTTAAGGCCATTGTCGTCGGCGGCATCGAGTGTGACATACTTGCCGCCCAGTGTTACGTAATACCAATGTGTGTCAGTGTTCCATGCCCCATTGCTTGGAGCTTCTGACGCTACAAATGCCACCTGTGCAGCGGCATTGAGTCCCCATAGCAAAGAGAGCATGAGGAACGCAAATAATGTAGTTCTTCGCATGTTAATTGTGTTTTTAAGTTTGCTTTTAGGCTTTTATTTAATCTCTTTGTTTATTCTGTTAGTGCACTTTTAACAATATGTGTATACTAATATGCTGCAAAAGTACGCCTTTATAGTTACCAAATCAAACGGGGGGGGTAAAATATCTTAAAATGTTGAAATTACTGCGTGTGCAGGCTGTACAAGGCTCGTAATGGGCTTATAGTGTAAACTGTTTGGTGTCGGTGCTCGTTAGCATGGTCACGTTTTAGTGGACATACGAACGAGCCCCAAGCACCAAACGCAAGCACTAAACGCTAACACCAAACGAATGCACTAAACGCTAATCCCCAACGCTACCTCTAATGGGGGCGACGCGTCTCGCGTCGGGAACAGATGCAGTTATTATTTAGTAGAGTTTGTATTTTCCCTCTTTTTCTGTTTCCGACGCGGGACGCGTCGCCCCCATTAGTGCTTGCGTTTGGTGTTAGCGTTTAGTGTTAGCGTTTAGTGCTTTCGTTTAGAGGTGGCGTTTTGTGTTTGGTATTAGCGTTTGGTGTTAGCGTATGGTGCTTGGGGCTATTGCAGAATGGCGTAATTAAAAAACGCACCCCACTCGTCCGCAGTGGGACGGGTGGGATGCGTTGGATATGTAAGGCTCAGAGTTGAGCCTGATGGTTCAGAGTTTGCAGGCAGCCAGGCTGCTTACTGCGCCACGTGGAACAACTTGTGCACGCGGTGGCCGTTGGGGGCGTCAATCTGCAGCAAGTATGAGCCAGTGGGCTGGCCAGCAATGCTGAGGCTGAGCTGTGTGGCAGGTGCTGAGGCCTTGACGCTGCCGAGGCTGATGCCGCCTATGTTGTAGAGGGTGGCAGTGGTGCCGGCCTCGATGCTGCCGCTGATGCTGACGGTTTGAGCATTGTGGCTCACCTTCAGTGCATCGGTGCTTTGAACTGCGGGGCTGATGGCTGTGATAGAAGCATCGGCTGTGGTGAAACGCAGTGTGCAGCTCTGTGTGCCGCTGGTGGGCGCACAATATTTGCTGAGTACATCGGGACCGCAGCTGCCAGAGCCAACACCACGCTGTGCACAGTCGAAGTGAGCGTAGATGGTGCGGTTGGCGGGCTCGTCGTCGATGGTGAGTTCCCAGTTGTGGCTCTTTGCCTTGAGCTCCTGGTCAGTCCAGTAGAGGGTAGAGAAGGCCACGTTGCCTTCGGTTTCAACAAAGATGGTGTTGCCCTTGTCGTCGGCCAATGCCAGCTTGCGCAAATCCATGCGGTTGCCCATAGACTGCGGACGCAGGTAGTACTCGTTCATATCCCATACGGTGGTGGTGTACTGTCCGAGGTACGAACCTGTGCAGCGGTCGTTGTAGTTTTCGAGCGGACCGCGGGCGTAGTAAGTCACATTGCCAAATTCGCCAGAGAAGGGTATCTGTACACCAAGACGGCGAATGGCGCGATTAAGAGCGGTAGAGCTTTGCGTAGGCTCATATTGTGTGTTGAGGTCAACTGTACCGTCGGCATAGATAGTGTATGTGTAGGTGAAGTTGGCCAGTGTGCCCTTGGCGGTGACAGTGGCTGTAGCGCTCATGCCATCGTCGGCAATGGCAAAGGCAGCAGAGCGTGATGTGACGCAGTTGTGTTGAACGTAGGCGGGGTCGCTGCCGTAGGGTGCGTCATTCTCAATCCAACGGTAGTTTTCGTAGTCGGGGAACTTGGCGTCTTTCTTAACCTTGATGCCGTTCTGTATCCATTCGGCCACATTGCCGTTGTCGTTTTTGAAGGTCATTGTCACCTTGTCATTGCTGATGGTGGTGCTGCCGTTCTTGCTGGCAAGTGTGAGCTTTTGTGCTCCCGTGGTGCTTACAGCAGGCAGTGCAGCGCGTTCGGCCAAGGTAAACTGTGCTGAGGCAATGGGGTAGTCGGCATCGGCATAGTCGGTGGCGGCATCGCGTGTAACAACGGCGTTGAGCAATACTTCCTTGCCTTGTGCTTTGGCTTCGCTTATGTCAACGGGTGCAAACCTAATACCAATTTCTTTACCCGGTTTGATGTTCAAACATGTGAGCGGATAGTCAATATGCTTGATTTGCTTGCCGTTGGCGAGCCAGTCAAGGTGCAATGTGTAGCCTTTGCCGAGGGTGGTGAAGTCGTGACTGTTGTGCAACACAATGGTGTTGTCGTCGGCCGTGTAGCTAAATTTGATGTACTGGTACACCTTTTTCAGTTCGTCGAGCTTGGCGCTCCATGCACGGTCGGCACCGATAATACCATTGTTTACGAAATTGCCTTGGTGGGGTGCGTCGGGCCAGTCGTAGCCTGTGCGGTACTTGTTGAAACCATTTTGGGTGAGGTTGCCTGCCTTGATGTCGTCGGCTGAGACGATAGCCTGGTCAACCCAGTCCCAAACGCAGCCACCGATGCCGTACTTGCTTGACTCGATCACGTCCCAGTACTCCTGGAGGTTGCCCAGAGAGTTGCCCATGGCGTGGTCGTACTCGCACATGAAGTAGGGCTGTGCTGCCCAGTTGCTGTTAGCCTCGCTCTTGATGGGTTTTGATGAGCCTTCGATAGAAGGGTACATCTGGCTCCAGAGTTCGGTTACATCGTTCTTGCCGGCGTTAGTGGCTCCTTCGTAGTGAATGATGCGGTTGTCGAGTTGCTTCATGAGTTTGAACTCAGCCACATGGTTGCTGCCGTAGCCGCTCTCGTTGCCGAGGCTCCAGAAGATGATAGAGGGGAAGTTGCGGTCGCGCAATACCATGCGGCCCGCGCGGTCGAGGTAGGCAGCTTTCCAGCTGTCGTCAGCTGAAATGCCAGTTGATGTGCCACTGTTGTAGCCTGTGTGGTGGTCGTTCCAGTTTTTGTGACACTCGATGTCGGCCTCGTCCATGACGTAGATGCCATAGTAGTCGAACATGGCGTTCATCTTGGCCTGACGGGGGTAGTGGCTGGTGCGTACGGTGTTGACGTTGGCCTGCTTCATCAAGGTGATGTCCTTAATCATAGTGGGTACGTCGATGCTGCGGCCGCGGGTGGGGTGGGTGTCTTGGGTGTTGACACCCTTGAAGTATACTTGCTGACCGTTGATGTAGACGCGGTGGTCGTTGTCGGGAATTTCGATGTGGCGGAAGCCGTACTTGGTGGCGAAGGCTTCTTCTTCGGTGCCATCAGCCTTGAGTTGTGCCAACTCTACGGTGTAGAGGTTGGGCGTTTCGGCCGACCAAAGTTGCAGGTCGGTAAGGCCGTCGAAGGTAACATTTTTTACCATGGTGCTGTCGCCATTGGCTGTGAAGGCAAAGTCGACGCTCTTTTCGGCTATTTGTGTGCCAGCTGGATTGATAAGGCGCACGCGTACCTGCTTGTTGGTGGCTTCACGCTCCTTGTTGGTCATGGTCAGCTCAACATTCATGCTGCCGCTCTTGTAGTTGCTGCCAGCATCGAGTGTGCTGGTGATGTAGTGGTCGCGCAGGTAGGTCTTGGGTGTGGCAAAGAGGTAAACATCGCGGTGAATGCCGCTCATGTGCCAGCAGTCTTGGCCTTCGAGGTATGAGCCGTCGGTGAAACGGAACACCTGTACGCTGAGGTTGTTGTCGCCCTCATGTACGTATGCTGTGATGTCAAATTCGGCATCGTTGTTAGAACCCTGGGTGTAGCCAACCTTTTGGCCGTTAACCCATACGTAGGCTCCGCTGTAGATACCATCGAAGTGGAGGAAAATGCGCTTGTTATTCCAACCCTCAGGCAGGGTGAAATTGCGGCGGAGTGAACTTACAGAGTTGTAGAGGTTGCCCTTCATTTCGATGTAAGGCGGGTTGTCGAAGAATGGGTATTCAACGTTAACGTACCAGGGGTCGCCGTAGCCCTTCATTTCAACGCATGAGGGCACTTCGATATTGTCCCATGCCGACACGTCTACGCTGTTGCCATAGAAGTCGGTTTCGCCCGGTCGGTCGGCGGGGTTCTTTACAAAGTTAATCTTCCATGTGCCGTTGAGCGAGAGCCAGCGGCTGTTGCCTGCGGGGTCGAGCCAAGGCTTGTCGTAACGTGCTTTGTCGGCACGCAGTGCCTTGGTGTTGGCATAAGGCAGGTAGGCGGCGTGGCCTTCTTCCTTGTTGACTGCAAATACCTTGGGATTTTCCCAATCGTTGTAGACGGGCACGTAGGCATCGGTGTATTCGAGCGTGAAGTAGGTAGTTTCGTCGTTGGCGTCCTCCACCATTTTGGTGTCGCCTTTGCTGTCGGCCGCCATGTAGTAGGTTGTGTTATTGGCGGTGTAAGCTATGCGGTATACACCCTCCTGACCCTCGACGGGTACGAAACTAACTTGCTGGTTGGGGTTGCTGCCATTGAGAGCATATTGCAGAGGAACCTTTGTGGTGTTAATGGCTGCATCAATGGCATATTTGTATTTCTCGTTGTATAACACAGCGGCGTATTTGGTGTCTTTGCCACTTTTGTATTCTACATTGCGATATTGCCAGTGTTGTCCGTACTGTCCCTCTTTGTAGGGCTCGGTGTAGATGGGGTCTGTAGAGTTGCGGCTCTCATTGTTGCTGAGCACCCAGCCTGTATTCTTGTTGCGGAGCAGGTAGGTGTAGCCCTTGATGGGGGTGTTGATAACCTTGTCGGTGGCTTGCAGCGTGAAGTAGCTGCTGGCCGCGGTGAGGTCCTCGTCCATGTAGATGTCGCCGTTGTCGCGGAGGGTCATGACGCGCGTGCCGTCGGTGTTGAGAAATTGGAACTCGTCGGTGCCCACCTCCTTGATAAGGAACTGCTGGTAGGCGTTTGCGTAACTGGCGTCCCATTGCAGTACGTGCCATTTTTCTTTAGCAGTCGGTGCCATGTCGATACCCATGTCGCAGTGTGGATTGTAGAAGGCATAGATGCCGTCGGTTGCGGATACGGGTACAATCATCCAATCCTGTCCTTCAGAATTGTTGTCGATAGCAGCGGTGCTGAGGTATGTGTCGTGTGCACTTTGATCGCCATTGGTCACGGCCTGGCCGTTAGACTTGTTGACAATGCGGTACACAACACCGGGCTTGTTGATGTCGATGGCATGGGCAAAGCCTGCCAACAGGCTGAACAAGCATACGAGCCATACGCTGCGCTTGAAGTGTAAGTGATTCATTGTAGATTTGTAGTTTTATGATTTATATGTTAGGTGTTACATGGTTTATATAATGTCAATGCAAATATACTTACATTCTGCTAATGGCACAACTTTTGATGCTCGTTCTGTGCGTAAAAATGGCTTTTTGTGTGAATTATAACAGTATTAGTAGGTTATATTGTGCTCTATTAGCTTGGTGTACGCGTGTCGGACGTCTTGTCGCAAAACAACAAAAAAACAGGAGGTAAACACCATGAGGCATGGTGTTCATCTCCTGTTAGTGTGTAATTGAAAGTCCGTTATGTGGGGACTTTGGTATTTACTTACTTAGACTCGTTGATGGTGCAGATGCTTACGCGGTTCCAGTCGTTCTCAGAGAACATGTTGCCTACACCCTGACCTTCGGCGTTGATGCGGCTGGCAGCAATCTTGTACTTGTTAACGAGGATAGACTTAACAGCTTCGGCACGGGCCTTGGCAATCTTGGCGTTGATTTCGGCGCTACCTTCGGGTGAAGCGTAACCCTTGATGTCAACGGTGCTGTTCTTGTGGTTCTTCAAGAATGTAGCAACGCGCTCAACGTTGGGGAGCTGAGAAGCGTCGACAGTGCTCTTGCCCTGACGGAAAGTAACGGTCTGCTCGAGTGAAGCAGAGTTCTTAGTTATAGTCTGAACAGCGGGCTTCTGGTTGCGGCAATCATTGAGCTTCTGCTGGAGGTCGCGGTTATCGGCAGCGAGTTTGGCAAGCTGAGCGTCCTTGTCGTTAACCTGAGCGCGGAGGTCGTTAACCTTTGCGTTCAAACCGTCAACTTCGGCCTGGTCGTATGCCTTAACGAGGGTCATGTAGTTCTTGCCGTTGTTCTTGTTCTTGAAGTGGTAAGTTACACCGGCGAGGAGCTCGATGGCGCTGTTGTTAACGTTGTAAGCGTTGTAGCTCTGCTTGCGGTCAGCCTCCATGTTGTAAACGATAGAGGGCTTAACAGCGATGGTCCAAGCCTTCTTCTCGCCAACGTTGAAATTGAAGTTGAAGCCGAACTTAGAAGTGAAGTAGTTGGCATCTTTGCCATAGCTCTTGTTGATGTAGTCGTGGCCCCAACCTGCACCTACAACACCTTCAACCTCGAACAAGCGGGGCTGGCCGTTGTAACCACAGAAAAGGTTAGAGAAGTTAACCTTGCCGAGGAGGCTGAGGTTAGACTGGTCAAACACTGTGCGGCTGGCAGTTGTGTTGTTGTTGGCAAGGAACTGGCCACCGAGAGCAAACACCGGAGTGATCTGCTTTGTGAGTTCAACACCATAAGTGGCGCGGAACTTATCGAATGAGGTGTGAGTGGTGGGGAGAATGCCGCCACCAACGAGACCTACTGACCAATTGTCAAAGAAACCTGCACCTTGTACAGACTTCTGAGCACCAGCTGTGAGTACAGTTGCGCCCAAAGCGATGATAGTAAAAAACTTTTTCATTTTGTTGTATTATAAATGAATTGATAAATAGTTTGCAAAGCCTATTCGTGGCAACCATAATAGTGGCAACCGCAGGACTTGTTGGTCGTTAGGGATTTTGTTACTCTTTGTTTTTCTGTGTGCAAAATTAAGTATTCTTTTAACAAATTGCTAATGATTGTAATGAAAAACGCGCAAATGGCATGATAAAACGGAAAAAATGCCCATTTTCTTTGGTTAATCCGATGGTTGGGCCTATATTTGTGCTGCGAAAGAGGTTTGCAGGGTATCTTGCAAATTGGATATACGCATATATAATATAGTAATAACACCATAAACGAATTATTCCCCATGGAAAATCAAGAACAGAACGACGGACAGTTGAAGATTGAGCTCACTCCCGAAGTGGCTGAAGGCATTTATGCAAACCTGGCAATTATCACTCATTCGAGCGCTGAGGTTGTAATGGATTTCATTCGCGTATTGCCTGGTGTACCCAAGGCAAACGTAAAGAGCCGCATCATTTTGGCTCCCGAACACGCAAAGCGCTTGCTCTTTGCTCTTCAGGACAATATCCAGAAGTATGAGAAGGCTTTTGGCCCTATCAACCTTCCTGGTGCAGCTGAGGCTCCCCAAGGTGGCCGCACAGCCACTCCGTTTGGTGTGCCCGAGGGTAACGCATAATAGCCCCAATATCTTCAGTTTGAAGTTATCCCAATAACAAGGTCTGCAGAAAGCGATTTCTGCAGACCTTAAATTTTACCACTTATGCATGGTTTTGTACCACTTATGCATTCGTGCGCAGAAAGAGGGTTGTGTGCGTCAAAAAAGATGTTTAACTTTGCGAATAAAGTGTGCAAATAATGCCGCGATTAGAACAACCCCTAACAATATTAGCTATGAAGAAGCATTTTATTTACATGTTGGCAGCAAGCCTGGTATTGGCTGCGCCAGCCGTGACCTTTACCTCGTGTGGAAATGATGATCCAGAAGAAATTACTGGAGGCGGTGGTGATGACGCAGATGTGCCTAACGAGCCGTCGGCCCAAAACCCGTTGACGAGCCATGAACAGAAGCAAAAGCTTGAGGCGATAGCTAAAGGCTTTATGGCACAGGTTCCCTCAAGTGACTTTAATGGCTTGGCAGACCTGTCAAGCTATATCTACAAGCATTATGTGGATAATGACCGCTTTGACCATAGCGTCGTAACGAACTGGTTTGACACGGTGCTTGAGGGCATGACGAAGTTTGTGACCCAAAAAAAAGTAAGGGATGAATATGGGTGGTTGCAGGACTGTAAATACTACGACCGACTGATTACGCTCTCAAACTTTAAGGGACATTTTACTGCGGGTGCAAATAAGTGGACTCGCGCAGAGGCCAATGACTTGCAGTTTATATTTACGGATCAAGACGGTAAGCAATGTGTGCTGTCGGTAAAACAGGAGGGCAGCGTTAAGAAGGCCTATATTACGGACGACGAAGATTACAAAGACTATGTTTACGATAGCAGTACGGGCACTGGCATAGATTACGTGGATAAGTATAAATACTATGTAAATGTGCCAGAGCGCGTGATAGTAACGCTAACGCAAGATGGTGTGACACGTGTGAGCTCTGTGACAAATATAGACCACAGCAAGTTTAACGGACCGGAATATGACCTCAGCCGTGATGGCATAGATGTAAGCACAACAACCAGTGTGAACGACTACTCTTGGATAATAGAACGTGCGGGCTACTCTGCACAAGAGGGCAGGGTGGCTGTGAAAGGCTGCATGAAGAAGGGCAATACGACACTCATTTCGTTTGAAGCCAGTGGTGCAGGTCTTAAACTGACGAATGATGATGTGCAGAAAGTGGGGCCAGTGAATGTCAGCGTAGACGTGATGGGCAAAATGCAGATAAAAGCCACTTGTGCAAACGCTATGGATTTTAGTCGCTGGATAGAAGAAGCTTACGATAACCGCAAGAACCAACGTAAATTTGAAAGTTGTATAGCACAGGCTAACAGCTTGTTAGATTGCAAGGTGTACTACGACGGAACCAAGGTGGAACAGGCCTCTGTCAAGTTGGAAGTGTTTAAGGAATCGGATTATTACGAAGACTATTGGGACTTTGAGCCAGCTATCTATTTCAATGATAACAGTTCGTATGGCATAAGTTTTGAGGACTATTTCGATGAAACATCTTTCAGATCTGTGATAGATACCTTTGAGAGCCTGCTCAGAGGTTACGAGAAACTGGGCAAGAAGTTCGAATATTAAATTAGAACCACCCAAGTACGTATCTGATATAAATAGCAGGAACTGGTTTGGCCAGAGTGCGAAATCGGTTCCTGCTTTTTATTATCTAAGGGAGTAGTGGTTGATGGGGTGACATACGGCCTTTGCCCATAAAGCCTGGGATTATGTTTTTCATTGTCTGCAGATAGTGGCGTATGAAGCACATTTGCTTGTAGATTTGTCAAACTGTCAACCATCAAGTTGACAACGCTGCTAAGTGTGTGGCTTGGCTAAAGTGCTATGTTGAAGTTTATACCTTATTATATATATGTGCTGTTGTTGGGCGTGCATACAAGTATGGTTGTGCATGCTCAGCATGTTGACTCGCTACGCCAGGTAGATATAGCGGGAGAGGCGTCGGTAACGGCATGGCGAAACCGTTCGCCTTTGCGTGGAAGCTCGGCGGGACGCATACATTGGGAGATGAAGCGGTTGCAAACTTTGCCCCAAATTTTAGGTAATGCTGACCCCTTGCGGTATGTGCAGAGCTTGCCTACGGTGCAAACTTCGACAGAGTATGATGCCGGATTGCATGTGCAAGGTTGCGATATGGGGCAAAATGCTTTTATGATGGGAGGTGCCACAGTGTTCAACCCCTCGCATCTGTTGGGCATATTCTCTGCGTTCAATGCAAGTCATTTTGACACGTTGGATTTCACGGCACTTGCTGGCGCTGCCCAACCTAACAGACTGGGCGGGGTGGTGCAGATGCGTCCATTTGCAATAAAAAACGGTGGCGTGGACAGCCTGGCGCAACGCGAAAGGAAAGTGGAGGGGGCAGAGTTGAATGTAGGTCCGATGTCGTCGCAAGGCACGATACGTGTGCGGCCTAATGGCAAATTGCTGTTTGTGGCTTCGGCCCGTCAGGCGTACATGAACTTGCTTTATGGCCGTTGGCTCGATTTTGACGGGTCGCCGCTGCGCTACAGTTTTGGCGATTATAATGTAACGCTGAGTTACAGGCCTTCGTTGCGGCACAGGTTTGACTTAAATGCTTATTTTGGGCAAGACAGAGCCTCGTATACAGAAGGTGCGCATCTTATGCACGTACGACTAAACTGGTTGAATTATGCTGCTGAGGCCTCCTGGAAGGTGATGGACAAATCGTGGCAGCTGACGCAGAGGCTGGTGGCCTCGGGGTATCAGAATGATTTTAGATTGCGTCAAGCAGGGCAGAAGGTGTCTTTGCCCTCGCATATTCGCCAGTATGGCTATCAAGCAGAGTGGAACTATAACTCATGGCAAATAGGAGGCTCGTATAGCTTATATCAAATACTGCCGCAGTCGCCGCAAATAGAAAGTACCTACACGCAGATAGAGACTGCCAGACAGGAAAAAGGCGTGGCTCATGAGGCAAACGTCTATGCAGGTTGGCAATATGGCTGGCATGATGGGCAATGGGTGCTGAAGCCAGAGGGGCGTGCGACTTACTATCGTGATATAGACCAAAAGAGCTGGTTCTCTGTTTCGCCTATGCTGACGCTGTCGTGGCAGGCCGCTCCGCTGCATCGCTTGGGCTTGCAACTGTCGGTGGCCAATCAGTATGTGCAGCAAACAGGGTTTACGTCGTTGGGATTGCCCACAGAATTTTGGTTTTCGGCGTCGCGCGAACTTAAACCGCAGCGTGCAGAGGGGCTGTCTCTGTTGTATGATGGACAGACGCCAAATAAAGCGTGGGCATTTACAGCAAATGCCTATGTAAAACGTTTGCATCATCAAAAGGAATATAAGGATAATGTGCTGGACCTGATAAATGAGGCATATTCTCTCGACACGTCCTTGTTGCAGGGCCGGGGCCTAAATTATGGTTTCGGTGTGCAACTAACGCGTCAAAGTGGTCCTGTAACCGGTTGGGTGGGGTATGCTTTTGGCCGCTCTTTACGAAAATTCCCGGAGTTGCGGGAAAGAAGTTCTTATCCTGCAAACCATGAAAGAGTGCATGAGTTCAACCTCGTGGCCACCTGGCAGGCACTGAAGCGTGTGACCTTTACGTGCTCGGCAGTGTTTGCCTCGGGCACCCCCTTTACGTCAGCTAACGAATTCTATTTGATGAATGGCTATGTGGTAGCACAATATGGTAAACATAATGGGTGCCATCTACCGTGGTACAAGCGTGTGGATATGGCTGTAAATGTGGATCTTAAGCAGAAGAGACAGAGGCACTTTAGACATGGCTTTAACGTGTCGCTGTTTAATGCCTTCGGCTTTAATAACCCATTGTTCTATCGGCTGCGAATACGCAGAGATGGTAATTTTAGGTTCGCTCCAGTGTGTTTCCTCAAATATCCGTTGCCTTCGTTCAGTTATTATATTAAATATTAGCCGTATGGTAGTGTTGTGTAAAAAGACGTTGCCCCTGCTGGTGGCAGCGATAGCTTTAGCCTCGTGTGTGGAAGATCCTTACAGCCATACTCAACCCCAGCTCGTGGTAGAGGGCTGGATTGATGATGGCGATTTTCCGACGGTATTCGTAACCACCAGTCTGCCGTTTACGACCAGTGACACGACTGATGTCGATCTTGTGCAACATGTGCTAAAGTGGGCTACGGTGACTGTGAGCGACGAGGAGAAGTCTGTGGTGCTGACGGGGCGCGTGATGAAGCATCAAACACCTCCGTATGGCTTTACCACAACGCGTATTATGGGCCGTAGCGGACATACTTATAAATTGACAGTAGACTGTCCGCCCTATCATGCTGAGGCTGTAACTACTATTCCGCCTAAGGCAGTGGTAGATTCCTTTACTGTGACACCATGCTTAGAAAATGATACGCTCTACCAGGTGATGGCGCATGTGTCGCAGCAGCTGGATTTACCACAGGGTGGGGGATATAAGTTTTTCGGCATCAGCAAGTGTCGTGATGTGAGTTACAAATCGTGCTATATGGGTCTGTATAAGCCCGAGAATATCAGCCCGCATTCGGCGCTTCCGATTTATAATCTGCATCGGCCTAATAATAGTCATTTCTCGCCGTTTTTCTCGTATTCAGATACACTGAAGATAAAGTTCGCCACATTAGATGGCGCCTCCTATGCTTTTTGGGATAGCTTTGAGGACGATGTGTCGCTGTCGGGCAGTCCGTTCTTCTCAACCAATAGCAATCTGCGTGGAAATGTCAGTGGAGGCCTTGGCTATTGGTGTGGTTATGGCTCTTCGGTATATTATTTACTGCCACCTAAAAAGCCGTAGTGGCGCGTAGGGATTTAACTACTCGAGTTTCGAATTTAGCGAGTGCGGGCTGAAAGCCCAATGTAATGAACGGACTCAAGCATCAAACGCTATCACTAACGCTACCACCAAACGCCACCACCAAACGCTACCTCTAATGGGGGCGACGCGTCTCGCGTCGGGAAAATAAATAAAGACTTACAAATAGCACTAATTACATTTCAGACTGTGAGCCTTTGTCTCAAATCCCGACGCGAGACGCGTCGCCCCCATTAGAGGTAGCGTTTGGTGGTAGCGTTTAGTGGTAGCGGGACCTTTACCATACTACAAAAACTTTACTTGCCGAGTATCTTGCATCTTACACTAATACACTACAACTCATTGACTATCAACACTTTACTTAGTGTAAGATACTGCTAACGCCACCTACACGCATCCTACACACACCACACGCTGCCACACGGCACGAGCACGGGAGGGCGACATTACGGCATAGGGGAACAGAAAAGTCTGTCGCTCCGACAGATTGTTCTACGTCCCTATGCCGTATTATCTACTGCATACGACAAAACCGACTGCGAGGCAGCGGGGTGGGGTGTGTAAGATATATGTAGGGGTGTGTAAGATACTTTGAAATCATCTTACACTCTTGAAAGCTCTGTATATCAACTTGTTACGCATGAAAAGTGTAAGATGGCAGAAAAAGCACACACATTCATTTATATGTAGGCTGACGGGTAGAGAACAAATATTTGTGTACAAATTGTACACTTTTTTTGTGGGGTGCAATGTCTTGGTGTTACCTTTGCAACGCTTTAATTTTGTACAAAACCAAATTGTATTGACTGTCATGAAACGAATGCTTAACAGAATGCTGCACTATGCCGATGCCATTGTGAAACGTGGCGTTGACAAACTGATAGACGCTATCGCGCATAGCCCGGAACCACAAACTAAAAACGCTGAAACACCTCAGCCGCAAAAAAGCATGGGCAACGACACTGACTGTGCACTGCAAGCAACTGACAGTACTACGAACTGCGGTCTGACAGAACAAACCATCACCCTTATGGACGAACAGTGCGACGTTCGCTATGATGTGCCAGAGCGCACGCCCGAAGTACAACGGCGCGACCAGGCGGACAAAGGGTTTGTGCCCGTGAACAAACTGGTGCGCAACACGATGGTAATTGACCTGCACAAACGGGGCTGCATGGTGTGGAACAATGATGTGGACCGCATTATGGAGTTAAATAAAGCGTGCAGTGCGCGGTGTTGGACAGGAGTGCAGTTGCAAGTGTCGCGCCGGCACAGCAGCAATACTATATTATACTGCGTGAGGCGCAAGCATGATAAGGGTGTTGATTTTTCAATACGCGCCATCACATAGCGTATAATGAAAAACGACGAATTATGTCATTTAATTGGGTGACGCATTGATGAAATCAGGAAAAAGTACGTTTTTGAGAAAAAAAACGGGGAAAAGTTTGGAGAGAAAGAAATAATGCCTAACTTTGCACCCGTTTCCGAGAGACATCTGCTCTAATGCTTGCGGGCATGGTGCTGATAGAAAAGGGAATACGGGCAAATACCAGAGTGGCCAAATGGGGCAGACTGTAAATCTGCTGGCTTACGCCTTCGGTGGTTCGAATCCATCTTTGCCCACAACCTTAAAACGGGTATGCGGAAGTAGCTCAGTTGATAGAGCACTAGCCTTCCAAGCTGGGGGTCGCGGGTTTGAGCCCCGTCTTCCGCTCACAATTTTTTATTGCTGTTATAGCTCAGCGGTAGAGCACTTCCTTGGTAAGGAAGAGGTCGCGAGTTCAAGTCTCGCTAACAGCTCACTTATTGTACAGATCTTTTTTCTTAAAGATTGAAGAACAAGAATTTCATTCAAATAAAATAAAACAGCTATGGCTAAAGAGAAATTTGAACGTACCAAACCGCATGTTAACATCGGTACAATTGGTCACGTTGACCACGGTAAGACTACTTTGACTGCCGCTATTTCTAAGGTTCTCCACGAGAAGCTTGGTACTGGCGAAGATGTTAAGTCATTCGATCAGATTGATAACGCTCCTGAAGAAAAGGAACGTGGTATTACTATCAATACTGCTCACATCGAGTATGAAACAGAAAAGCGTCACTATGCTCACGTAGACTGCCCGGGTCACGCCGACTACGTAAAGAACATGGTAACTGGTGCTGCTCAGATGGACGGTGCTATCATCGTAGTTGCTGCTACTGATGGTC
>ERZ1026776.364-NODE-364-length-32476-cov-8.130594_pt1 | contig 32476 bp, 29 predicted proteins | sample MGYA00380125_ERZ1026776 | MGnify/ENA primary metagenome ERZ1026776 (study PRJEB33269, sample SAMEA4719761) | human gut metagenome | biome: human-associated habitat; feature: organic feature; material: feces | place: Cameroon | collected 2013-10 ...
CTATTTAGATAAGTGTGGGTTGTTTTATAAGGTTTTTGCACGGATTAAAAAATCAAATTCAATAATTGAAAAAATTGAGGTTCGAAAGCAACAAGGCAAGATAGGTTATAAATTGCAGGATTTAATTGGAATTCGAATTGTTTTGTATTTTAAAAATGATATTGAATTATGCGAAAAACTTATACAACAACATTTTCAAGTAGATAATAAATCTATTGATGATCCTGATATTGAAAAATTTAAGGCTCAAAGAATTAATTATGTTTGTAAGTTGCCAGAAAGCGTTAAAGCAAATTTTGATAACAAGGTATGGGAATATCCGATTGATCAGACATTTGAGATCCAAATTAGAACTATTTTTTCTGAAGGATGGCATGAAATAGAGCACGATTTTAGATACAAATGTTTAGATGAGTGGGAGGATTTTGATGATCAAAGTAGAACATTAAATGGAATACTTGCTACCTTAGAAAATTGCGACTGGGCAATCTCTAGCTTGTTTGAACAGATGGCATATGAGGATTATAAGCGAGCTAAATGGATTCCGATGTTAAAAAATGTTTTTCGTATACGAATACAGGATGCAGAAAAAATGCAAAACATATTGTCGTATTTTGACACAAATAAAAACGTTGCAAAGGCATTTTTTAGACTTGATAGGCAAGAGTTTTTATTGAGATTGTCAGATATTAAATTTAATATTCCATTAAAATTAAGCAATCTGGTATATTTAGCTAACGTTTATCAAGTTAGAGATGAATATATATTGGGGATTACACCAAAGTCTATATTGAAATTAGTAGAATAAGAATTTTGGAATTGAAAGTATAATAGGGATTTATGCCAAGTGTTGGATAAGCTGGTGGAAATTTAAAATGATCCAACATTCAAATATATTAAGAAGTGATATATTTTGAGGAAAAAATTGGTATATACGGCAGGGGAAAGTAATAAGAAGATCGCAGTAGTGGGAACAGGTTATGTAGGGTTATCGATGCCATATTGTTATCACAGCATCAGGAGGAGATATTACCTTGCTATCAAGGATATATCAGAGTGTATTTCCGGATAAAGAAAATATCTTTTTAGATATGTCTTACGTAGAATTGAAAGGATTTTGTAATTTATCTGAAGCTTTTGGAACATCAAAGCTTTTGTATGGCGAGATTGGAAATTCAATTAAAAGTTATTGTCTTTTGGATAGGGATTATTATAGTGAAGAAACATTAGAAAATCGAAAGGACATGGCTAGTAATAATCACCTATCGTTACATATTTGGAATAGGAAAGAAATTGAAAATTATTTAATTAATTTAGATATTTTGCTGGAATTAACGAAAGGAAAGATACAAAAAGACGTTTTGTATAAAGCAATTGATGAAATTGTAGACAGCTATGAGAACACTGTAAAAGAACAAATTTTCGAGCATAAGAAACAGGCGAATGCGAAACTGGCGTTGTCAACTATTTTTGCTTATACAGATCAATTTATGAGCGAACACTGGACTTCGTTGGATGATAAATTATATATATGTCCAGGTAAAAAAGTTTTAGCAGATATTATGAGATGGTTTCAAGAGGAGTTGGGAATTTCGATTTCTACTAGCAAGATAATTAATAGATTTACAGTTGAAAATATTGATGAAGAATTGTTAGAAGTATTTGAAAGGTTAGAGACATTGTAAAATGTATATTGGTTGACATATAAACTTTTGATGCAAAAAATTAGCCGTGGCTTATTGCATCTGCCAAAGCAAATAGTTATACAATGCAATAGTGTTAATAAAAGGCACCAATATGAACGATAAAGAAGTTATTTGTAAGAACTGTAATCGAATATTTGTCGTCAGACAGGCGGAGCAGGAAGTGCTCTCTAGGTGCGGGCGTTCTGTATTGGAGTATTGTCCGATATGCCGTCAGGTGTATTATGCGAAAAAACAGGAAGAACAAAAGCAACAGGGAAATTTGGAATGGCAGAAAAAGAAGGAAGAGAACGCGCGGAGATATCAGGAGCAATTAGATTTATTGCAGGAACAGTATTCAAACGTTGTTCCTTTGAAAGCTGTAGTACCAGACTCGCGGGACAAGGTGCTTTATGTTATCGGAAATGGATTTGATCTGATGCATGGAGCGCATTCAAGCTATTATGATTTTGAGAAGACGCTTGGAAAGCACAGTTATCTGCGGTTTATTTTGGAAAATTATTTAGAGGCAGATGATCTGTGGGCGGATTTTGAGGGCGCTTTGGCGAAGATCAATGTGGAAGCTATGAGTCAGCCGTATATTTTAAATGACCTGTTGGAGGCAATGAATGCATATGATGAGGATGCACAAGCAGCGGATTTTTTTGCTGCAGCAGAAATGGCAGCATCACCGTTTACAGAGCTTCCCGGGGAGTTGCGACATAGATTTGAGCGGTGGATCCATTCCCTGCAGGTGCGAACAGAGGATCATCCGCTGAAGGATATCATAGGGAGTGGAAAGTTTCTTGACTTTAATTATACAGAATTTATTGAGAGTCTTTATGGGGTTCACAGGAGTGATGTGTGTTATATACATGGCAGGAGAAAGCTGACGAAGGCGGACCGTAAAGAACCGCTGATCCTAGGGCATCAGCCAGGTGCCAGTGATTCGGCGTATGAATTTCAAGAAGACTGGAAAGGGATTAATTTATCCGGACATCGTGCGCAGATGATCTATGATGCGCAACAAGTAGCAATGCGGGAAATAGTGGACGCGGATAGTGATCTGACGAAGCATTGTGACAAGATTATCGATGCACATAAGAGTTTTTTTGAAGGTCTGACAGATATTGATAAAATCATCACGATCGGTCATTCTTTGTATCCAGTCGACTGGGATTATTTTTCAGAGGTTATAGAGCAGAACAAAGACAGTGCGGGAATAGAATGGTATTTTGGCTGCTTTAATGGTGATGATTTGAAACGGATACAGATGTTTATTCAGAGATTTAACATCGCTTGGGACAGAGTACATATTTTCCGAACAGATACCATATCAGTGAAACTGCTTCCAGAGAAGGTGGCAGTTCCTGAGAAAAAACAATATGCGCAGGAGAAAATCATTGGTACTTCTGATGGTGGTCATTGGAATGTATGGGCGTGTGGAAACCGGATGGATGTCAGGGATGACAAAGGAACGGTTGTGTTGACTCGGGTGTTTTCACGGGAGGCAACGGGGGCAGTATTCGCGGATGAAAACACTTGTTTCCTTGTGATGCGAGGTGTTGATAAGGGAGTTTTCCTTCTACGCCGGATTGAAGGAAAATGGAATTATATAGGAGAACTTATGGGCATTCCGAATCAGGGCGTTATTACGAAAAGACTGCACAATATCCTGATTGACGGAGAACGGATTTTGTTTGTTTATCAAAGCAGAGTGCGGGTATATGCACTTTCTGATGGGACGTTGGTGTTCAATCAGGCGGTACGGCAGGCTCCGAGTTATGAATATAAGGGGAAGAATTTGACAGACAAATTCATGAAAATCTACAGAAATGGATTCCATTAGTCCCCAAACATCAATCACTTTCCAGGTCTACATAGTCAAGCGGATCTACAACCTCATCGTGGATGCGCATCTCAAAATGCAGGTGCGGTCCGGTGCTGTTGCCGGTGTTGCCGGACAGACCAAGCAGATCACCCTGAGAGACTGTCTGACCGACAGAGACATTCGCTTCAGAGAGATGCCCATAACGGATTACCATGCCATCACCACAGTCGACATAGACACAGATGCCATACCCGCCATTCCAGCCGGATTGGATAACGACTCCGTCTGTGCTGCTTTTGACAGGAGTTCCGGTGTTGACCGCGAGATCAATGCCGTTGTGGCTTCGCCCCCAGCGCGGACCTACATAGGATGAAATGACATAATCACTGACCGGAACGAGAAAATCCGGACGTTCTTTCGTACCGACATGGATTTCACGTGCGATGGCAGGGGTTATGATCCGGGAATCGATGACTTCCTGTGTCATTTCATGGCCGTTTAGATATGTGATAAGTGTGGTTGTCTCCTGAGTACCGGCAGTTCCTTCGTTTGTGACGATGATCTCTCCTTCGTAAAGCGAGGAATCATAGATGGTGCAGCAATCATCATAATAAGGAACAATCTCTTTTACGCTTTGGAGAGTTGTTCCGGTTAATCGGTATTCTTTTTGTGGTAGTTTAACAGCGGGAAATTCGCGTGCCTGACTTATGAGACAGACGAACAGACTGCTTCCGATCAGCATAAAGGTCAGCAATTTTTGTCTTTTGCAGGAAAACTTAAAATGACGGTTCATAATCATACGCTCCTACGGATTTATGTAATTGCTGTCAGTATTCCCATATGTTTCAAGTCTTATTCAAGAGATATAGGAATTATGACGATATATTGAAAAGAACGATAATAAAATTGTAATAAATTCATTGTAGTGTTACAATTCTGTGATGTAAAGAAAATACGTGTACAAAAAGGTGACAAAAGATGGCAAAGAATTTGATTGATATAGAAGATATTCCACCACAGCTTGCGAATAAGGTGAAACAGGATCTGCGGTTTAAGACGGGAAACTTTGTGTGGCATGTGCGGTTTAATATTCCGCTTGATCCGCATACGGTAAACAAAGATACGATGTATGTGACGAATTCACAGAACCAGAAGCTGCGGTCTTATATCCGTTATGATACGAAAAATGAGATTATTGAAGTGGAGCCGCTGGAGCCGTATTCTACGAACGAATATTATTTTTTGACGATTACCAGAAGTGTAAAATCGAGGGGCGGGCAGTCGTTGAAGGAGCCGGTGCAGATAAAGTTTAAGCTATAAAAAGAAAGGGACCAAAGGATCGGTCCCTTTTATAGAAATGCAACCGTCTGTGTTGTATTTTAGCAAGGGGGAGATTCAAAGGTAATACTCGAAACGACTCGTGAAAAATCGGTTGCATGCATGCCTATCCATATCATACGCAAAAAGCATGTCTGTTGTTCTTTTTTTCTAGACATAGTATGGGCGATGTGCTATTATTTTATGTGATTTGTAATGAAATTTTTTGAGTGAAATTGCACGAAATGTGCAATCTTGAAAAGGAGGAAAAAACAATGAGTTATTCCGCAGAGGTTATTGATTATAAAGGGAAAGAGGCAGTTGCACTGACCGCAGGAAAGTACAAAGCAATCGTAGCACCTTTTTTAGGCAGTAATGTCATCCGTATGCAGGATGTTGAAAATGGCATTGAGATTTTCCGCTATGACGAATCCCTTTCGGTAGAAGAGTTAAAGAAGAGCCCGGAGGTGTATGGTCTTCCAACCTTATATCTTCCAAATCGTCTTGCAAATGGTGTTTTGAAGGTAAGTGATGCAACCTACCATTTTCCGTTGAATGATCCACTGGGCAACCATATTCATGGCTTTTTGCATAAACGTGAGCATACACTTGTGAGCGCAACGGTGGATGGTAAGAAAGCAATTGCAAAGACCGAATATATATATGATAAGAACGATGAATTTTTTGAGACATATCCAGTCAGCTTCAAGGCAGAGTTTACATTTATTTTGTCCGATGAGGGATTGGAGTATGCCTTCACGATGACAAATACTTCTGATAAGCAGATGCCATATGGTATGTGCAATCACACAACAATCAACGGACCTTTCACAAAGGATGGAGATGGTCTGGATATGCGTCTGTATATCCCGGTCGGTGAGAAGTGGGAGCTTTCTAAGTCCTGCATTCCGACAGGTGATATGCTTGTACAGACAAATCACGACAGACAGTATCTGACCGGTTCACAGGTTCCTGTGCTGCATGATATAGATAATGATGTATTCTTTGCTGAGGAAGGAAGTCTGGATGGCAAGCCGTTTTACGGTGCAGTGGCGACAGATGCTGCAACAGGCAAGCGTATCTGTTATGAAGTATGTAAGGATTTTAAGTTCTGGGTTGTGTGGAATGACCATGGAGACAAAGGATACTTCTGTCCGGAGCCTTGCACATGGATTATTGATGCACCAAACCAGCCAATTCCGGCAGAGGAGTCTGGTTACAGGGAGCTTGCACCGGGTGAATCACATACCGTGACAGAGAAGATTTATACAGCATAATAAGGAATGAAATCTGACAGCCAGAAGTGGCAATTATAAGTGACAAAATCAGACCGGTACATATCCCGTATATGTGCCGGTTTTTTATGCGATGAACCGGGTGTAAAGAGGTGCCGGTATGAACGCTTGTATTTGCGAAAAGGGCATAATACACAGTTTGCCTTAATGCAATAAGCTGTCTCACAGAAGTTCAGATTTGTGGCTGGTATGCCGATATTAACATAGAACAAATACGGAAAAGAATAGTCGAAGATCAAGGAGCCTATATGCAGAATATCAATATAAAAAATTCACAGGAAGCAGCAAAAGCCTATAGTGCATACGAACAAGCTGTTGCGAATCAGAAATATGCGTCAAATGCCACTCGGAATATGGATGCCTTTGAGGCTGTGGAACAGGTGCAGTATGACCGGACAGCAAATATTGAGACGAATGCGCAGACTGTTATGGATAATTTCGAAGAATATCGTCGGGATATGCAGGAAAAGGCGAAATCCGAACAGCAGCAGGAGATCAGTGATGAGGAACAGGCGCGCGAGGATGCAAAGGAGATTGCGCGGTCGCTCAGCCGGGAGGAGATTAAGAAGCTCCGCATGATGGGAATTGATGTGGGATCGGCGTCTCTGTCAGATCTGATGGATATCGTGAATACGATGCGTGATCAGGCACATAAGGATGAACTGGCAAACATATTGGCACAGGCAAAGGTTGATCAGGGCGATGTATCGAATCTTATATTTACCAGTACCGGCACGAAGATAGCAGGTGCAGATGTGGATTTGCAGGTTGGTAACAACGACATATTATATTTGTTAAAAAATAAAATGCCGCTCAATCAGGAGAATCTCTATAAGGCACATTACAGTGGACAGCAGACCAGGCAGACATCCGGTGCGACAGAAGAACAGGGACAGACACAGGCAATTCAGGCATGGAACGAATTGCCGCGGACGTTACAGGCGCAGTTGCAGCATATCATCGAACAGGCAGGCATTCCGGTAGATAATCAAAGTATGGGTGGTGCCGCACAGATGCTTGCAAATGATATTCCGGTTACGACCGATTCCATGCGCGCGTATATGGAGATGCAGGCGCAGGTAGGAACATCTATGGATACCTTGCCGACCGGAGAGCAGATGAACGCGCAGCGGGAACAGGATATTACAGATAAAGCAGATAAACTGCAGCAGGAAGTCGAAAGCCTGACAGAGACAGATATTATAGAGACCGTGCGTGCAGGAAAACCGCTTACGATTGCGGCGATGCTGGCAGCACGGGAAGATGCAGCAGGAGCAGGTAACGCCGGATATTCAAATGCGGAAACAGGAAAATGGGCAGATCAGAATCATCCACAGTCGGATTCGAAGCTGAATATGGGGATGACACAGCAATCGCTCCGAGAGGTGACAGCGCTGCGCCAGTTGGAGGAGCTGCGTCTTTCCATGACACAGCAGGCAGCGGTTCGAATGTTAAAACAGGATATCAATATTGATACGCGTGATCTGTCGCAGGTGGTTGCGAATCTTCGCAGTGTGGAAACGCAGATGACAAGAGAACTTTTCGCGAGAAACGGTGTTGCGGCGACGGACGAGAATATCGCTATGTATACAGAACTGCGGCGGGATATGCAGGCGATCGGAGATGCTTCGGTTGTTAGATTGGGCTCTCTTTTCGATGCAGAAAAGCTTGCAAATGCAGCTACAGATACGGAAGCAGTACAGATGCAGTCGAATACGGATAGAGGCAATGCTTTGCGGATGATTTCCGTGCGCGGACTTGCCACACTTGTTGCCGGAGAGGAAGCCGGTGAGCAAGGCACAGTGGTTCCAGGCGGAGAGCTTGCGATGGCAGGCAGCGGGTCACAGACTGCGGGCACTTCATCAGATACCATCCGACGACCGGCAAATTTTGCAACGATGGAACGGGAGTACGATGCACTTGGCACAGCGCCGCGGGCAGATATGGGAGACAGCATCCGAAAGGCATTTGCAAATGTGGATGCAATCCTGCAGGATATGAACCTTCCGGCTGATGCGGAGCATGTGCGCGCGGTTCGGATTCTGGGATACAATTCGATCGCGATTACCGAGGAGAATCTGCAGCAGGTTCTGCAATACGACAGAGAAGTGAATGACCTGATCATTGCTTGTCAGCCGGGAGCCGTATTGTCTATGATTCGTGATGGAATCAATCCGTTGGATCTGTCAGTAGAGGAGTTGAACCAGACGCTGCGGGATAGAAATTATCAAGCAGGAGTGAAGGAGACAGAGGATTTTGCGACATTTCTGCGTGACGTGGAACGGCGTGGGGAGATCAGCCCGGAGGAACGCTCCGGCTATATTGGAATATATCGTGTGTTGAAGAAACTGGAACGCTCCGGAGATCGGGAAGCCGGGTATCTGTTTGCAAATGGCAGTCGTCTGACTGTGAGGAATCTGATTACAGCGATGCGCAGCCGAAAGGCAGCAGGTATGGATGTCTCAGTGGATGATGATTTTGGATTGTTGACCGGGATGCAGACACACGGTACGAAGATGGATGCGCAGATTGAAGCGGCGTTTTTGCATGAAGCAGAATTGGATGCGCAGGAAGATGACAGTGAGAATGCGAAGACGATAGAAACAGCACAGGATGCAGTAAATCCGTGGCAGGAGATCGAAGAGGATGATGTTCTTGTCGAAACAGAACAGTTTTTGCAGGAGCAGAATCTGGAAGAAAGTGCTTTGAACGCGCAGGCAGCCAATATGATTTTACGAGGAACAGACACGCCGGAAAGTATGAATATATATAATCTTCTGGCGCAGGTGATGAAGAATCTGCATTTTGAGGATCATACGACAGAGGATGCAGTCGATTCGGAGACAGGTGCTATGGCAAGATCGCTTGCTGGCGAGGACATCGATCTGCCATTTGAACCGGACAGCCTGCTTGAACAGCTCGGACGCGGAGATGCCCTGTCACTTACATATGCGGATCTGCAACAGCAGCTTGTTGAACAGATGTATACGCAGGCACAACTTGGCGGAACGCAGACGGTAGATTTTCATAATCTGAAGCTGGTGCAGGCGGGTTTCCGTATTCTTGGCTCCATGGCGAAGCGTCAGCAGTACCGGATTCCGGTTGCAACCGAGACAGGAACGAAACTTGTTAATCTGACTTTGCAGAGTGGCACTGATCAGAGCGGAACAATCGATATACAATTGCCATCTGCGCGGTTTGGCAGGTTATCAGCAACTTTGTATATGGATGCGCAGGGATATTGTACAGGCACGGTTTACACGGATACTATGGATGGAAATGCGGCACTTCAGATGCAGGAAGAAGCGTTTTATAACATGCTTGTGAACAGTGAATATGCGGATGCGGTGATTACATTTGGAAAACATGATCCGGAAGATACAGGTCTTACACAGGAAGAACGTGTCGGGGATGCGGTCACAGATGAGCATTCACGGAAAAGTACAGGTGCATCGAGGGTTGCAACACAGAAACTTTGTGAAGCGTCGGTGTTTTTTGTTAAGGCATTTGCGCAACTTTCCGATAAATAACATAGAAACACGAGATCGGATGCGACAGGCGTAGGTGCTGACTGTAGGAGCTATGCCGTTGATGATAGGAGGCAGAACATGAGAATTAACTACAATGCGCTGGCGATGAATGCCACGACAAATTTCGGTAAAATAAATAATAAAGTTGCAAAGTCGATGTCCAGACTTTCTTCGGGATACAAGATTACGAGTCCGGCGGATGATGCAGCGGGACTTGCAATCTCAAAGAAGATGAGTGCTCAGATCCGGGGACTTGACCGGGCAGCATTGAATTCTAACGATGGGATTTCCGTTATCCAGTCCGCGGAGGGTGGCATGGAAGAAATGCACAGTATTCTCGGACGCATGCGTGAACTTGCAGTGCAGGCGGCAAATGATGTCAATGATGAAGTGGATCGTGACGCGATTCAGGAAGAGATTGACTCTCTGGCGGCAGAACTCACACAGATTTCCGAGACAACTTCTTTCAACGGTCAGACACTGTTGAATGGAGATCTGACAAGGCGTTCTCTGTCAAGTGTGAATGGTGTGAAAGCGGCGTATATTTCATCTGAGGTAAGCACGGGTGTTTATTCCCTCAAAGTAACTGCGGATGCAGAGCAGGCATCTATGGTGACAGGATTTTCATATTCGACGGCTGTGATTGCGAAAGAACAGGCAGGAACTCTGAAGGTGAATGGATTTTCGGTAACGATTTCAGAAGGCATGACCATGGACGAAGTATATCGGAGTCTGCAGACGGGACTTGCGAAGATCAATGTGGATGTATTTGCAACACAGGATGGAAGTACGGAAGCTGATTTTGCCAGTGGTGCGCCGGTGCTGTTCCGTACAAAAGAATACGGTAGTAGTGAGAAGATTGAGATTTCTGTGTCGAATCCGGAACTGGCAGCCGTGTTGGGAGTGACAGATGGTACGTCTGTACAGGGGAAAGACTGTAAAGCAACACTCACAACCGCGGACGACGGATTTTCCACAACGGCAACGGTTTCAACTGCCGGAAATAAAATAGAGATTACGGATCGGAGTGGTTTCTCTATGACTGTGGAAGTAGACCCGGGTATCGTAGGACAAAATGGAGCAACGATAAGTGCGGATATAGAGGTGTTGTCTGCGGGAACTATGATAGTACAGACCGGTTCCAATGAGGGAGAACAGTTATCGGTTGATATCCCGGAACTGACTGCGAAGTCGCTGGATGTAGATGAACTGATCATGTATACACATGAGTATGCGTCAAAAGCGATCGAGAAGATTGATGAAGCAGTCAAGAAGGTCTCTAGTGCACGGTCAAAACTCGGCGCTTATGAGAATCGTCTGGATGACATCCATTCGAACCTGCAGGTACAGAGTGAAAGTATCACAGAAGCATATTCGCGTATTATGGATACTGACATGGCGGAAGAGATGACGGAATATACACAGCAGGAAGTTTTGTCACAGGCAGCAATCTCTATGATGCAAAAGGCGAATGACCGTCCGGAATCTATCTTGCAGTTGTTGCAGTAATAGCCTGTAGGAAACTGATAATTAAAGAGAATTTCTGCCCGCAGGGCGAGAAATAAGAGGAAATCAATATGACACAGGAAATGAAACAGGAATTCACACGGCGTGTCAGCCAGGAGAATCACAGCGGCTTGATTTTAGTGTTGTGCGATATCTTTCATACATATGGAAATGATGCAATGACAGCGTATGAAGCAGGGAATGAAACTGCGTATCTGCAAAATATTGAGCTGGCACGTCGTACCATGCAGGAGCTGATTGATTGTTTTTCTAAAGAAGATGCACTTGGCAGAAATGTAATTGCCATTTTAAGATTTGTCTATGGAAAGCTTGTGCGTTCAGAAGTGCGCAGGCAACCGGATGAACTGGATCGCTGTGTGCAGATGGTCGATGATTTACGTGTCGGATTTGCGCATCTGCACGAACTTGACAACGAGGGCGCAGTGATGCAGAATGTACATCAGGTATATGCCGGACTTACCTACGGCAAGGGAACCTTAAACGAGAGCGTACAGGGTGTGAACTATGAAAGCCGTGGATATCAGATTTAACAAAAAGGAGTAATCGAAGATGAAAAAAGATGATTGTATTTTCTGTAAGATTGCAAATGGGGAGATTCCATCTGCAACGGTATATGAGACACCGGAGTGCCGGGTAATCCTGGATCTGGCACCGGCCAATCAGGGACATGCGCTGATTTTGACGAAGGAGCATTATGACAATATCTATCAGTTAGATGAGGAGACTGCAGGCAAGGTATTTTCGCTTGCAACCCGCGTTGCAAAGGCAGTACAGGAAGAGACCGGCTGTGAAGGACTGAATATTGTACAGAATAATGGTGAAGTTGCCGGACAGACGGTGCACCATTTCCATATGCATGTGATTCCGCGTCACGCAGGAGATGATGTGCAGGTGACTTGGAAGCAGGGTGAGACAGAATCGGAATCATTGAAGGCGCTGGCAGATGCAATCAAAAAGCATATCTAGAGATAAAAAGGTGCAGCCGGGCAGGCTGTCGAAGCGGCAGATTGTGTTCCTTGTATTGTCGGTGTTGTTCGCGATTATGATCTTCTGTTTTTCTGCGCGGACAGGAGTAGAGTCTACAGAAGACAGTTACACTGTGGGTATGGAGTTTGGCCGTGTTGTACATTCAGATTTCAAGGACTGGTCGGAGGAAGCACAGCTTGATTTTGCCGAGAAGGTAGATCATCCGATTCGGAAGCTGGCACATGCAACAGAGTATGCGGTTTTTGCAATGCTTTTATGCGGCGCGTGGATGAACGGCAGACGCAGAAAGGTCTATGCCGGACTTTTGGCGTGGGGAACGGCAACTGTATATGCTATGACCGATGAATTCCACCAGTTGTTTGTACCGGGACGAAGCGGTCAGGTAAAGGATGTGCTGCTCGATAGTTGCGGAGCAGCAGTTGGACTACTGATTCTGCTGCTTGTGACGATGCTGATTCGTGTTATCTGCAAAAAGCATGGTACACAGGAATAAAATTCGCCGGATGGTGCGAGAATACAACGAAAATAGCAAATAAAACCATTGACAATTAGAAATATATGATATATGTTAAACATGTCTCTCTTATTCAGAGTGGTGGAGTCATAAGGGACGAAGAAGCCACGGCAACCCCGGAGACGGAAGGTGCCGACCTGAGCGATACTTAGATTAAGTTGTCGAGCAATAAGAAGATTTGATAACGACTTTCAAATCCGGTTGCTTGCAACCGGATTTCTTTTTTATGAATTGCCGCTGACTAAGAGACAACCACAATATACACAAGGTAAAGCGAACCGGGAGTGGAATGATATTTATATAAACTTGGACTATGTGAGATGTCTATTGTAAACATTCCTAAACAGACCATTAAAAACACATCGGTACTTAATGAGTGCGCAGCACGAATTTAGTATCCGCTATGTGTTTTTATGAGTGCGAACGTGTCTGTGTGGAATGATTACAATAGACATCGTATAGAGTCATAGCATATATTCCATTGCCAGGGAGCGAGATCAAAAGGAGGAACAAATGGAGAAGTTATTATTTACTTCAGAATCAGTAACCGAAGGCCATCCTGACAAAATCTGTGATCAGATCAGTGATGCCGTATTAGATGCACTTTTAGCGCAGGACCCTATGAGCCGTGTCGCTTGTGAGACAGCCGTAACAACCGGACTGGTACTTGTTATGGGTGAGATCACAACGAAGGCACAGATCGATATCCAGACAATCGTCCGCGAGACAGTCCGTGAGATCGGTTATGACCGTGCAAAATACGGATTTGACTGCGATACCTGTGGTGTTATCGTAGCGCTTGACAAGCAGTCAACCGATATCGCAATGGGTGTTGACAAGGCACTTGAAGCAAAGGAAAACCATATGTCTGACGAAGAAATCGAGGCAATCGGTGCAGGCGATCAGGGTATGATGTTCGGCTATGCAACAAACGAGACACCGGAACTTATGCCATATCCAATCTCATTGGCACACAAGCTTGCAAGAAAGCTGACAGAAGTTCGTAAGAACGGCACACTTTCTTATTTAAGACCGGATGGTAAGACGCAGGTATCAGTAGAATATGACGAGAACGGAAAGCCTTGCAGATTAGAGGCGGTTGTCCTTTCTACACAGCATGATGAGAATGTATCCCAGGAACAGATTCATGCAGACATCAAGAAATATGTGTTTGATCCGGTTCTTCCACAGGATATGATTGACGATGAGACAAAGTTCTTCATCAACCCAACCGGACGTTTTGTCATCGGTGGACCAAACGGTGACTCCGGTGTAACCGGACGTAAGATCATCGTAGATACTTACGGTGGATATGCACGTCACGGCGGCGGAGCATTTTCAGGAAAGGATTGTACAAAGGTAGACCGTTCCGCAGCGTATGCCGCACGTTATGTGGCAAAGAATATTGTGGCAGCCGGACTGGCCGACAAGTGTGAGATTCAGCTTTCTTATGCGATCGGTGTTGCAAGACCAACTTCAATTATGGTTGATACATTTGGCACAGGTAAGCTTGCAGATGATAAGCTTGTAGATATCGTCCGTGAGAACTTTGACCTGCGTCCGGCAGGAATCATCAAGATGCTTGATCTGCGCAGACCGATCTACAAGCAGACTGCTGCTTACGGACATTTCGGAAGAACCGATATCGACCTTCCATGGGAGAAGACCGACAAGGTAGATGATCTGAAGAAATATTTGTAGGATATCTGCAGGAATGAATATAGTAAATCCCGGGACACGGACATGCATATCGGACTATGTCCGTGTGCCTTGCATTTGTGATAAGAAAAGAGGAAAAAAATCATGAAGAATATGTTGAATTTCAAGAATTTCTCTGCAGAAGAGCTGCAGAAGATTCTTGACCTTGCACTGGATATGAAGAAGAATCCGGAGAAGTACAGCCACGCATTAGAGGGCAAGAAGCTCTATACATTGTTTGAGAAGACAAGTACCCGAACATTCCTTTCTTTCACGACAGGTATGACAGAGCTTGGAGGAACGTATTACAACCAGCTTTGGAAGGACAGCAATTTTGTCCTTGGAGAGCCGGTTTCCGAGATCAAATACGTATGCCGCAATGTCGATATTATTATGGCACGTCTCGTGAAAAATGAGACCGTTGAACTGTTTGGAGACAATGTAACCGTACCATTTATCAATGGCTGTGACAACTCTTATCATCCTTGTCAGATTTTGGCAGATGCACTGACGATCATCGAAAAGTTCGGCAGTCTGAATGTCAAGTTCTTATATATCGGTGCAAAGAACAACGTATTCAATTCATTGGTAGAATTCTTCTCCAAGATGAAGCAGGGTACATTGTATGGACTGACTCCGCTTGTGAATGATACCGCCTGCGGACCGGACTTCTATGAGGATGCAAAGAAGACCGGCTATTATGTAGAGCTTGATCCGAACATGCCAATGGACGAAGTGAAGAAGTATGTGAAAGATATGGATATCTGCTATACTGACACATGGCTTGATATGGAGTTCTTCAACGATCCTGCATACCAGGATAAGAAGAAAGAACTCATGGACAAGATGATGCCATATCAGTTAAATGACGAGTTCTTAGAGGGCAGTCATGCGCTTGTGTTCCATGACATGCCGATGCACGTAGGCTTTGAGATCTCAAAGGAAGTGGAGATGAAGAACCTCGATCATATTCTCGATCAGGCAGAAAATAGAAGACATGCAGAAAAAGCTGTCATGTATACATTGATAAAAGGAATCTAAGTGGTATAATATATGGATGTGTGGTTGGGCGTATTGGCCTTCGTGTTATTTCTTGGGTTTGGCTCAGGGGTACTCGTATGTATTTCTGCTGTGAAGCGGCAGGCAGGAATCATGATAAAAAGCCGATTACATCACAAATTAAATAATTCCGAGGTGATTTATGCGAACCTTGGACTCGTGGGACTTGTGGTATTGGTGTATTTCAAGATCTATATATTTGTGCCTGCGGTATTGATGTTTGTGCTTTTTGTTGTGCTGTCAACACGCATCCAGAGTGGTATAACACGTGATGGTGTATTAGTCGGAACCACATTTATTGAATGGGAATTCATGCGGTCTTTCCTCCTGGAAAACCAGGGGGAAGACAGCAATGTAATTGTACTGAAGATTCGTGCGAATCGAAAAACGTATATTCTCGTCTGCAACCGGGAAGACCGGTTTGCAATCGATGAAATATTCAAGAAAAATAACGTGCATTCAATGGGAGGAAACCAGAAATGAAACATGTAATTGATTCAACAGACCTGACCGTGGAAGAGATTGATGGTATTTTGAAACTGGCACAGGATATCATCGATGACAAAGAAGCATATAGCGAAGCGTGTAAGGGTAAAAAACTTGCAACATTATTTTTTGAACCAAGTACAAGAACAAGACTTAGCTTTGAATCAGCAATGATGGAGCTTGGCGGAAATGTACTTGGTTTTTCTTCGGCTGCGTCTTCGTCTGCGACGAAAGGTGAGAGCGTAGGTGACACAACGAGAGTTGTCAGCTGTTATGCGGATATCATTGCGATGCGTCATCCGAAGGAAGGTGCACCGATGCGGGCATCTATGGTGAGCAGCGTGCCGATCATCAATGCAGGTGATGGCGGACATAACCATCCGACACAGACCTTGGCAGATCTGCTGACAATTCTGCGGGAGAAAGGAAGACTGGATAATTTCACAATCGGTCTGTGTGGCGATCTGAAGTTTGGACGTACCGTACATTCCCTGATCAAGGCATTGTCCCGTTATGAGAACATCAAATTCATCCTGATTGCACCGAAAGAACTCCGCGTGCCGGATTATATTATCTCTGAAGTGCTTGAAGAGAAGAATATTCCTTATGAGGAAGTAGAGTCAATGGAAGACGTGATGGGCGAACTCGATGTGCTCTATATGACAAGAGTGCAGAAGGAACGTTTCTTCAACGAGGCGGATTATGTCAGATTGAAGGATACATATATTCTCGATGGAAAGAAACTGAAACATGCAAAATCTGATCTTGCAATCCTGCATCCACTTCCACGTGTCAACGAGATCTCAGTGGAGATTGATGATGACCCGCGTGCCTGCTATTTCCGTCAGGTTATGAATGGAAAATTTGTGCGTATGGCACTGATGCTGACATTGCTCAAGGCAAACGGCGCGAAGCTGAATCTGTCCGCAGACAAGCTTGCCAAGATTCCGGAGTAGGTAAATGGATTTGCATTAAGGAGGAAGAATCATGAAGATAGATAGTATTCAAAATGGTATTGTGTTGGATCATATTACTGCCGGTAAGGCACTGCAGGTATATCATGATCTTGAGTTAGACAAGCTTGACTGCTCTGTAGCAATCCTGCAGAACGTCAAGAGCAGCAAGATGGGTAAGAAGGACATTTTGAAGATCGACAAGGAGTACGATGTGAATCTGGATGTGCTCGGTTATATCGATCCGGATATCACAGTCAGCATCATCAAGGACGGGCAGACGGTTGAGAAAAAGAAGCTGGCATTGCCGAAAAAGCTGATCAATGTAAAAAAATGTAAAAATCCACGTTGTATCACATCGACAGAACCGGGAATTGTGCATATATTTAAATTAGCGGATGAAAAAAATCGTATTTATCGCTGCATTTATTGTGAGGCAGATAAGTAAGTGCTTTACAAAAAAATGGAATGTGTTATAATTATTAAGATTATGGGCTAGTAGCGTAAAAATAACTGGCAGCACAGAGGTGTGAAATGGAAAAATATGTTATAAAAGGCGGCAATGTTCTGGAAGGTGAAGTTTCTATTGCCGGTGCGAAAAACGCCGCACTGGGAATCCTTGCAGCAGCAGTCATGACAGACGAAGAATGTATTATAGAGAATGTACCATATGTAGAAGATACAAAGACATTGCTTCGTGCGATCGAGACAATTGGCGCTAAAGTAAAATACATTGACAATCATACAGTTTCTATCTGCGGCGGAACGATCAAGACCGGCGAGGATGTCTGTGTGGATGATGAATATATACGGAAGATACGAGCATCCTATTATCTGCTTGGTGCCCTGCTTGGTAAATACAACTATGCACAGGTTGCATTGCCAGGCGGCTGCGATATCGGACTTCGTCCAATTGACCAGCATATCAAGGGATTTGAGGCACTTGGCGCGAAAGTAGAGATCGTAAATGGCGGAAAGGTTGTTGCGAAAGCGGATCAGTTGATTGGAAACCATATTTATCTTGATGTGGTGACCGTTGGCGCTACAATCAATATTATGATGGCAGCTGTGCTTGCAGAGGGTAAGACAACGATTGAGAATGCTGCGAAAGAGCCACACATTGTAGACGTTGCGAACTTCCTGAACAGTATGGGCGCAAATATCAAGGGTGCCGGTACGGATGTTATCCGGATTCGCGGTGTTCAGCGGCTGAAAGGAACCGAATATTCAATCATTCCGGATCAGATAGAAGCAGGAACATTTATGACGATGGCAGCAGCCACGAAGGGAAATGTTCTGATAAAGAATGTAATTCCAAAACACTTAGAGGCAATCTCTTCTAAGTTGAATGAGATTGGTGCACGCGTAATCGAATATGATGATGCGGTCCGCGTTATGGCGGATGGCAGATTCAAAGCAACACAGATTAAGACACTTCCATATCCGGGATTCCCGACAGATATGCAGCCGCAGATGGCGGTTACACTTGCATTGTCACAGGGAACCAGTGTCATTACGGAGAGTATTTTTGAGAATCGTTTCAAATATGTAAGCGAGCTTTCACGTATGGGAGCGCGCATCAAGGTAGAAGGTAATTCCGCAGTCATTACCGGCGTGGATGGTTATACTGGTGCGAATCTGGTTGCGCCGGATCTTCGTGCGGGTGCCGCACTTGTCATAGCAGCACTGGCAGCGGATGGATTCAGTACGATCGATGATATCAAATATATTTTGCGTGGGTATGAAGATTTTGATGGAAAGATTCGTGAGCTTGGCGGGCAGATCGAAGTGGTCGATGATGACCGTGATGTCCAGAAATTCAAATTAAGAGTGGGTTAAAAACAAAAATAAGGGAGGGGTTTCATATGCCTAAAAAACCGTACTACATTACAACCGCAATCGCATACACATCTGGTAAGCCTCATATAGGCAATACGTATGAGATTGTACTTGCAGACAGCATTGCCAGATATAAGAGATATGTTGGATACGATGTTCGTTTCCAGACAGGAACAGACGAACATGGTCAGAAGATAGAGATTAAAGCATTTGAGAATCTCTCCACGCCGAAGGAGTTTGTGGATGAGACATCGGCAGAGATCAAGCGTATATGGGATCTTATGAACACATCTTACGATAAGTTTATCCGTACAACGGACGACTATCATGAGAAACAGGTACAGAAGATTTTCAAGAAATTATACGATCAGGGAGATATCTACAAGGGCGAGTACGAAGGCATGTACTGTACACCTTGTGAATCTTTCTTCACGAAAGCGCAGCTTGTAGATGGCAAATGCCCGGACTGTGGCCGTGAGGTACAGCCGGCAAAGGAAGAAGCATATTTCTTCAAGCTCAGCAAATACGCAGACCGTCTGATCGAGCATATCAATACACATCCGGACTTTATCCAGCCGGAGTCCCGTAAGAATGAGATGATGAATAACTTCCTGCTTCCGGGATTACAGGATCTGTGCGTATCGAGAACATCCTTCAAGTGGGGTATTCCGGTAGACTTCGATCCGGGACATATCGTATATGTATGGATTGATGCGCTGACTAACTATATTACAGGTCTTGGCTATGATGTAGATGGTAATTCGGACGAATTGTACCATCGTTACTGGCCTGCAGATCTGCATCTGATCGGCAAGGATATCATCCGTTTCCATACGATTTACTGGCCATGTATCCTTATGGCACTTGGAGAGCCGCTTCCGAAGCAGGTATTCGGACATCCTTGGCTCATCCAGAGTGATGGAAAGATGAGTAAATCCCGTGGAAATGTAATCTATGCAGACGATATGGTAGATTTGTTCGGCGTAGATGCGGTCCGTTACTTCCTGCTGCATGAGATGCCGTTTGAGAACGATGGTGTTATCTCATGGGATCTTGTGATTGAGCGTATCAATTCAGAACTTGCAAACACACTTGGAAACCTCGTCAACCGTACGATTTCCATGTCAAATAAATATTTTGATGGTGTTGTGTCAAATGCAGGCGCACGTGAGCCGGTTGATGACGACCTAAAGGCAGTTGTAACTGACACCAGACTCCGTGTAAATGCATGCATGGACAAGCTTCGTGTGGCAGATGCGATCACAGAGATCTTCGCTTTATTTAAGCGTTGCAATAAGTATATTGATGAGACGATGCCTTGGGCACTTGCTAAGGATCCGGAGAATGCAGATCGTCTGAATACGGTTCTTTACAATCTGGTAGAGAGTATCGTGATTGGCGCAAGCTTACTTGAGCCATATATGCCGGAAACTTCCGAGAAGATATTAAAGCAGCTCAATGCTGACAAGCGTCGTGTGACAGAGCTTTCGAACTTTGGCCTGTATCCATCCGGAAATAAGGTTACGGATCAGCCGGAGATTCTCTTCGCAAGAATCGACGCACCAAAGATGCTCGAGGAGATTGAGAAGCGTTTCCCATCTAAGGTTGTTGAGGAACCAAAACCGGAGAAGAAGGTAAAGAAAGAAGAGAAGGTTGAGATTCCTACGCTTGATGCCGTTGTGAAGGAAGAAATCACAATTGATGAGTTTAGCCGTATGCAGTTACAGATGGGTGAGATCATCGCCTGCGAGGAAGTTGCAAAGTCCAAGAAACTGCTTTGCTCCCAGGTAAAGGTACAGGGCAGAACCTTGCAGATTGTATCGGGAATCAAGCATTACTATACACCGGAGCAGATGGTTGGTAAGAAGGTTGTAGTTATCACAAACCTGAAGCCGACAAAGCTGGCGGGTGTTTTGTCTGAAGGTATGCTTCTCTGTGCGGAGGATTTCGATGGAAATCTGGCGCTCTTAACTGCAGAGAAAGATATGCCGGCTGGAGCAATGATCAGCTAGAAAATCCGTGATTTTATTAAAAATAAATGACCGACTGGTGTAAAACCAATCGGTCATTTTTAATTGCTTGTAAAATTAGAAATAGTTACTGGGCATCGGTTGCTGTACCGGTCTCTGTCACAACAGATGAATTGATCATGGCCGCATCGATGTTTCTGAAATCGCGGTCGCTGATGTAATATTTGTTTCCGTCTTCGATAATTTCTACCGTTACTACCTGTGGGTCTGCATAGCTCATATTCTCACAACCATTGTTCAGGATAGAAAGCAGCTGCTGTGCAAATTCGGTTTCGTATTCTGTGAGCGTGTAATCGTTGTAAAGCCCGGCTTTTACGCCATCATTAAATGTATTCACAAGATTTGTTACATCCGCGGAAGTCTGTGCAAACAGGTTGATTGGATAAATAGTTACATCTACAACATAGACACTGCCGTCTTTTCTTGCTTTGTCAACACTGAAATTCACCTTGCTGTAAATGGTTTTTGCTAATTCCTCAAACTGCGCCCGCATCTCGGGTGCGTCATCAATATTGACACTGTAATAGGTTAAAATATTGTCTGTGAGCAGATCGATATTTGCCTGGTAGAGTGCATCTGCATCTGCCTGGTTGGCACCGGACGCTTCGATATACTCCTTGGTCGCGCCAAGGTAATTGATGGAAATCAGACTCTTGATATATGTCTGGTAGCGTTTCTCCACATTTGCGGTACATGCGGTCAGGGAGCAGACAAGCAGCATGCAGACAAAAGCGAGCGCTGCGCGCTTTCCTTTCGCCTTATATAATTTTATATTAAAGTTCATTTAAAAAAACCACCTTTCCAAGATAACAAAACTAAACACTATTTTAATGTATCACAAGGCGAAAGTAAATATCAATACATCATTTTTACTAATAAAAAAATGGTGCATAAACAAGATACTTATGGTATAATTAAGAAACATATTGGATAATAGTCATTCGAAAGGAGAATTGTAGAATGGATGTAACTTTGAAGACCACATCATTTGGTGGATACGACAAAAAGGCAGTCGAGAATTATATAGACGAATTAACCGCAGAACACGAGAAAGAGGTTGCCGATTTGAAGGCAAACGTGTTGAAATTGTCTGAGACAGTGAAGAATCTTCATACGATGCGGGAGGTGAATCTGAATGAGTCATCCAGCACGATTGAGAATTTGAAAAAGGTAAATGATGAACTTCAGGTGGAAGTTACACAGCTTCGTGACAAGATGGCAGCATATGAGACAAGAGAAGAAGAATCTGCCAGCCGTTATGAGTCGATCTCAAGAACTTTGCTTGAAGCACGCGAGAACGCAGATTCTCTTACAAAGCAGACACAGCAGGAGTGTGATGCTCTTCGCGCGAAGACAGAGGAAGAATGTGATAAGCTGACACAGGAGACGAGTGATGCATGTCGTCAGATGTCAGAGGAGACAACAGCTGAGTGTCAGCGTATGCATGCGGAGACGGTTGCTGCATGTGAGAGACTTGAAGCAGATACAAAGAGTAAGTGCCAGGAGAAGAAGGACAGCGCATATGCGGAGTGTAATCGTGTAAAGCAGGAGACAAGAGAAGAGACAGATAAGCTTCGTGCAGATACAGAAGCTGCCTGCCAGGCATTAAACGATCATACAGAGGAGATTTGTGCGAATATGCGTGCGGAAGCTACGGCTGAATGCGAGGAGATGCGTACACAGACAAGTGCAGAAGTCTACAACACGCGTGTAAAGGTAAAACAGGAGTGTGAGAGTGTAAGCGAATATATGGCACAGATGAAGGCTGCATTGGAAGAGGTTCAGAATGTGGTGGCGACTGCGAATACACAGATGAACAAGGCTGTCAGCGGAGTTGCAGATGCAGTGAACAGTACAATTGAGGCTGCTAATCAGGCATTTCCTGAACTTGGTAAAAACTAACGAGAGACGTTTGAAAGTGGTATAAGAAGGGCTGTCGCACATCTGTGTGACAGCCTTATTCGATACGAATACTTTTACAATACGATAAAAAGGGGGCGGTTCCATGGTAATAGAAAATAAATACCTTAGAAAAGCAATTGAGAAGACAGGATTTATCGTTTTAGTGAAGCGCTATATTACGGGCATGCCTGGCTCAAGCCTTGTGTATATTTCGCCAAATGCATCGGAACTTGGAATGAATGTTGAGATGGTGAATAAAGGATTGAAATTATCGGAAGATTATATATATCCGGCTGACCGGGAGATGGTGATGAAGACGATCCACAATGCGATTGAAAACCGTGTGCAGGATTATGTGCATGAGTATCGTATGGTAGGGGATGATGGTGTACTTCGTCAGGCGAGAGTCAATATCTGTATTGAGGTTGTATCGGAAGAGGATCACACTTATGAGGTTGAGTTTTATATCCAGGATATCTCGGCAGAAAAGGAAGCAGAGAAGCAGGAAGAGATCAAGCAGGCAATTGAGAAACCGAGCAGACGCATGCAGATTTCTCCGACCGGATCTCTTGTGATCAGCAAATTGGACAATCCGGGTATGATTCCGCAGATTCAGAAGATGGAGATGACCATGAGCGGATTTTCACAGCTTTCACAGCTGTATTCTGTTTTTGTCGATGAAAATGGTAAAGTGGAATCCACTCCGGTTGGACCGGCGACGAATCTGGGAGATTTCTACGATTTGTTTGAGACGCCGACCTACAAAGAGTTCTTCAAGACAATGAAGGAAGAAGTGCTGGCAGAGATGAAACCACATATCTTTGATCGGGAAGAGGGCGGTGATGGCAAGCTTGCTATGGCGCCGATCTGCGTGGGTGATAATTTACAGGGATTCTGGGTACTTGGCTCCTATACTCCGAAAGAGACGGAACATCTGGAAGAGATTTATGAACTGCACTGGACAACAGCAGAGCTTGTCTCTGACTTTCTGCTGCAGAGTTACAATTCTATTGTTGAATCTGCAAAGTCACGTGGCGCGGGCAAGAAACTGCGTGAAGAACTTGCGAGACAGAGTATCGTCAACAATGCATTGTCGAAGATTAACAGCAAATTGAGTGAAGATGTAGAACAGGTGATTGGCGAGACCTTGCGGGAGGTTGCGCTTCATATGGATCTGGATCGTATGTTTTTATATACATTTGATAAGGAGAACCCGAAAGCTTATATGTTGCGAAGCTTTTTTGATGTATCGGGTGAGATGCCGGGTGATGATGTATTGACACTGCTCCCGGAGCGTTTGTATCTTGTGATGGATGCAATCAAGCGTGGCAACGGCTGTTGTATGCTTGATCGTACGAATATGACGCAGAGAGATGTGATTAATCTGATGCGGTATAATTTCCGGGCAGAGATTGCATACCCGATTTATCTGGAAGGAAAGCTGTATGGTGTCCTGATTTTTGCGGAATCTAAATCGGAGCGAGTCTGGACAAAGGAAGAACTTCGTTTCTCACAGAGTATTTCTCTGCTGGTCCAGAATATGCTGGAGAACGCAGATGGTGATGATAATGTGCGAAATGTGAATAAACATCTGATAGAGACATACAATAGTTTTCATGAGGGAATTTTTATCCGTGACTTATATACGGGATATGTATTCTTTTCGAATAAGGCATTGAATGATATGCTTGGGTATGATCTGACCGGTGGAGACAGCCGTAAGATTCTGAAGAATCTACGTGATAAATTTGAACACATGGACGGTGTCCGTAAAGATATTGCCGGACGTAAGATCAGCAAATGGTGCAGTTATGTGCCGGCACTTGATGAGATCATGGATATCACAGAAGTGCCGATTGAATGGTTACAGGGTGGTGCTGCGACCATGATTATTATGAAAAAAGCTAAGGATAATTAAGAAATTTCCGATATATAGATAGGAGGAACAAGGCGTGGCAAGTTTGGATATAGGAATCGACCTGGGAACCGCCAGCATATTAGTCTATGTCAAAGGAAAAGGCGTGGTGTTAAAAGAACCATCTGTAGTTGCCTATGACAGAGACACAGAACAGATTAAGGCCATTGGTGAAGAGGCACGATTGATGCTGGGAAGAACCCCCGGTAATATTATTGCTGTTCGGCCACTTAGGCAGGGTGTGATTTCTGATTATAAAACGACAGAGAAGATGTTGAAATATTTCATCCAGAAGGCAGTTGGTAAGAGTTTCTTCGGCAGAAGACCACGTATCAGCGTATGTGTGCCATCCGGTGTCACGGATGTGGAGAAACGTGCCGTGGAGGATGCGACATATCAGGCAGGGGCAAGAGATGTATATATTATAGAGGAACCGGTTGCGGCAGCGATCGGAGCGGGTATTGATATCTCCAGACCTTGCGGGAATATGATTGTTGATATCGGCGGTGGAACTACCGATATTGCAGTGATTTCGCTGGATGGAGTGGTTGTGTCATCATCGATTAAGGTAGCAGGTGATGATTTCGATGATGCGATTGTACGTTTTATGAGGAAACGTCATAATCTGTTGATCGGTGAGCGTTCGGCGGAGGATATTAAGATCAATATCGGAACTTGTTATAAGCGGCCGGAGAACATCTCCATGGACATCCGTGGAAGGAATCTGGTAACCGGACTTCCAAAGACGGTGACGGTATCTTCGGATGAGACCGAGGAAGCGTTGCGTGAGGTTACATCGCAGATTGTGGATGCGGTACATTCCGTGCTGGAGCGGACTCCGCCTGAATTGGCGGCAGATATTGCAGACCGCGGAATTGTGCTTACCGGCGGTGGTGCGTTGCTGCATGGTCTGGAGGATTTGATTGAGGAGAATACCGGAATCACGACGATGACAGCTGAGGAACCGCTTACTGCGGTGGCAATCGGCACAGGAAAGTATATTGAGTTTTTGAGTGAACGTAAGTAGAAAGTAGGGAAACGATGGTAAGAGGGTTGTACACGGCCTGGACCGGACTTCGCAACGAAGAAAAAAGAATGGATGTTGTGACGAACAACATGGCAAATGCAGATACAACCGGCTTTAAGAAGGTGGATGTCACAGCACAGTCCTTTGACCGCCAACTGGCAGTCAAGATTGATGATCCGACAATCGGACCGAATTTAAAGCAGGGAATCGGTGGCGTGAATCTCGGTGTGAAGATTGGTGAGACATATTTTGATATGTCACAGGGTAATTTCAGACAGACAGAAGACCAGTACAATTTAGCGTTATCCGGCAGCGGATTTTTTACCATCAGCACAACGGACAAGAGTGGGACGACAACGACACGCTACACGCGGGATGGCGATTTCACTGTAACCAGGGACGGTTATCTTGTGACAAAGGATGGCGATTATGTGCTGGCGGAAGGCGGTAATCGTATACAGATTCCGGATGCAAATCTGGTCAAAATCAGCGTGAATCAGGCAGGGGAGATTTACTCCGGCAACAATTACGTTGCGACATTGCAGGTGGTTGATTTTCAAAACTATGAAGCATTGTCAAGCTATGGCGAGAATATGTACGAAGCGGTGAATGGCGCAGTACAGACACCGGCAGATGCGACAGTCAATCAGGGATATCTTGAGATGTCGAATGTCAATATGGTAACAGAGATGGTTGATATGATTGCGGTCACAAGAGCGTATGAAACGAATCAGAAGATGGTTCAGACGATTGACCAGACGCTGGACAAGGCAGTTAATGAAATCGGAAGAGTGTAAATTGCCACTGAACGATAAGTGAAGGCGGCATGGAAGTAGGAGGTAGTAGCGTATGATGCGATCCCTTTGGACGGCTGCATCCGGTATGCGGGCACAGCAGGTCAATGTAGATACAATTGCGAATAACGTAGCAAATATCAATACAATTGGATATAAAACCCAGCAGGCGAGTTTCAAATCTCTTCTGTATCAGAATCTGCAGTCGACATCGACAAACAATGCCGGGGAGAATAAACCGGTAGCGGCAGAGGTTGGACTTGGAAGCCGTGTGGCAGCGATTACAAGTACATTTACGAATGGCAATCTCAATCATGTAGAAAATCCGTTCAGTGTGGCACTCGAAGGAGATGGTTTCTTCCAGATCCGTACGGAGAGCGGAGAACTGCAGTATACACGTGATGGCGCGTTTGAGATTTCACCGGTTGCGAACGGAAATATGCTTTGCACATCAGATGGTAATCCGGTTTTGGACGCATATGGCAATGCGATTGTGCTGCCGGCTGACCGCGTGGCAACGGATCTCGTGGTTAATCGGGACGGAACACTGGCGTTCCCGGATGGAACGGGGAATCCGGCAGTGCTGACAGATGCATCAGGACGGCCAATCAAGTTCGGTATTTATCAGTTTAACAATCCGGCAGGCCTTTCTAAGGAAGGAAGCAATAATTATTCCCAGACTGTAGCGAGTGGTGCGGCAGTCGCAGAGAACGGAAATGCGACATTGAAACAGACACAGACGCACCAGTATTATACGGAAGCATCCAATGTAGATGTGGCAAATGAAATGGTCAATCTGATTGTGGCACAGCGTGCATATGAGATGAATTCCAAAGCAATTCAGGCTTCGGACGAGATGATGCAGCAGGCAAATAATTTACGATAATATGCCGGACATAAGCGGGGTTATTATCATATCGGATAGATGATATGGAAGGAAATACCATGGAAAATATCACAAATCTTACAAACAAAGACTATTCTTCGTATGTGTCACAGGCGCAGATGGGGAATCTGACCAATCAAATAAAGAAATCTTCTTCCGCAGATGCGACAGACGAGGAGATGCTCTCTGCCTGTAAAGAATTCGAGGCATATCTGGTAGAACAGGTGTACAAGCAGGTACAGTCGACAATCAAATCCGATGATTCTGATGATAACCCATATGCAGATTATGCGTATGACCTGCAGGCACAGCAGTATGCAAAACTGGTGAGTGATCAGGGAAAACTTGGACTTGCACAGCAGTTATACGAATCCATGAAGAAACAGAATGCAGCAGTCACACCGGAGGAACTGCACGAGATGGAGCAGGCAGCGACTGTTGCAGATGCAGAGAACGTATAAAATGATATATAGGAACAGGACATGATTAGAGAAGGCTACATAGAGAAAATCAAATACAAGAGTGACGAGACCGGCTACTGCGTTATGTATGTAGAAGGCGAAGAAGGTGAAGAGATCTTCGTTGGTACCCTGCCGGGTGCCAGTGAAGGTCTCTATGTGATTGCGGAGGGGGAATATGTGAACCATCCGCAATACGATATTCAGTTTAATTTTACATCTTATGAGATACGGATGCCGAAGGATACACTTGGTATGGAACGCTATCTTGGATCCGGAATCATCAAAGGTATCGGTGCGGTTCTTGCCAAGAAGATTGTGAAGAAATTCAAAGATGACACCCTGCGGATTATGGAGGAGGAACCGGAACGTCTTGCAGAGATCAGTGGTATATCCGAGCGGAAAGCGCAGCAAATCGCAAAATCTTATCTGGAGAAGAAAGCGTTCCAGGAGGTCGCCATCTTTCTCTCCGGGTACGGAATCTCGGTGAATATGGCAATCCGTATTTTTAATGCGTATGGGAACAAAGTGTACGACATTCTTCGAACCAACCCATATAAGCTGGCAGAAGATATCAATGGAATCGGATTCCGGATGGCAGATGATATTGCACGCCGGATGGGAATTGCACAGGATTCGGAATTTCGGCTTCGTTCGGCACTGTTATATGCATTGAATACGGCGGGTGGGGAAGGACATATGTATCTGCCAAAGCCAATCCTGCTGCGCCGTTGTGTGGAGCTGACGCGTGGATCAACGAATGACGTAGAAGGAATCTACGGACAGTCAACGTTCGGTTATGCAGAATATTCGGATGCTGCAAGTGCTGGGTCTGCATATGAACAGACGGTAGAACTTCTGGAACAACAGTTGATGGATCTGCTGATCGCAGGCAAGATTGTTATAAAACAGGTTGATGAGGAAGATGCAATCTATCTTGCATCGAATTATTATGTGGAACTGAATTCCGCCAGATTGTTGACAGATCTGCAGCTTCGCTATGAGATGGATCCGGCGGAACTGGATCGGGAGATTCAGGCGATTGAAAAAGAAGAGGGACTGACGCTTGACGAATTGCAGACAACAGCAGTGAAGTCTGCGATTGAAGCAGGTGTGGCGGTGATTACAGGCGGTCCGGGTACCGGTAAGACAACGATCATCAATGTAATCATCAAATATTTCTCAAAACATGGTATGGAGATTAAACTGTGTGCGCCAACGGGACGTGCGGCAAAGCGTATGACGGAATCAACGGGATGGCCGGCACAGACGATACACCGGCTGTTGGAGATCAACGGTGCCATGGAAGAAGATGGAAGAAATCCGGACAATCATGGAATGCATTTTTCGAGAAATGCAGATAATCCGTTGGAATGTGATGCGATTATTGTCGATGAGATGTCGATGGTCGATGCCTATATATTTTACGCGCTGGTGCAGGCTGTGCCTTATGGAACGAGATTGATTTTTGTGGGTGATGTGAACCAGCTACCATCCGTCGGAGCAGGAAATGTGTTGAAGGATATTATTAATTCCGGTTGTTTCCCGGTGACAACACTGAACAAGATTTTCCGACAGGAAGATGGCAGTGATATCGTGTTTAATGCACATAAGATTCAGCGTGGGGAACATCTGATACTGACGAATAAGAGCCGGGATTTCTTCTTTATTCCACAGCGGACAGCAGCACAGATTGTTGAGGAGGTGCAGACGCTGACATTGAAGAACCTGCCCGATTATTATGGATTATCTCCACAGGAGATTCAGATCCTGTGTCCGATGCGGAAATATGAGGTCGGCGTGGAGAATATGAACCAGAAGCTGCAGAGCCGGCTGAACCCGAAGGCTTCGAACAGGCCGGAGCATGTGCGCGGGGATGTCGTCTTCCGCAAGGGAGATAAGGTGATGCAGATCAAGAATAATTACCAGCAGGAATGGAAGATCTATGGTGTCTCGAAGACCGGAAATGGCAAGGGCTATGTGATTGATGAAGGCGTCGGCGTATTCAATGGCGATATGGGCGTGATTACAGAGATCAGTGATTATGATGAGGAGCTTACAATCCTGTTTGATGATGGACGCGAGAGTGTGTACAATTACAAAGAACTGGATCAGTTGGAACATGCGTTTGCGGTGACAATACACAAATCCCAGGGAAGTGAATACCCGGCGGTGATTATTCCACTGCTCGGAGGAAACCGGAAATTGATGAACCGGAATCTGATTTATACGGCAATTACACGTGCACGGCAGTTGGTTATTATTGTCGGTGATGTAAATCTGGTAAATCAGATGATCGATAACTCGGAGGAACAAAAACGCTACACATCACTGGCATTCCGGATAGAGGAATTGAATGAAAGTATGGAATAAACTATTAAATTGGATATATCCACCGACCTGTCCGTTGTGTGGCGAAGTGACAGGTGGGCAGATCGGGCAGGTGTGTGATAGATGCAGACCGATGATTGCATATCCGGAACAGCCGGTATGTCTAAAGTGCGGTTGTGAGATTGCAGATATGGAACAGGAACTGTGCGAGGATTGTATGCGGCATGTGAAGTCGTATGTGCAGGGATTTCCGGCGATGAAATATCAGTATCCGCTCGATGAAAGCCTGGCTCGGTTTAAGTACCATAATCAGAAAGAATATGCGGAATTTTATGCGGGCCAGATCGTAAAAAGACACGGACAGGCGCTGATGAGTCTCTCGCTCGATGCGGTCATTCCGATTCCGATTCACAAGCGGAAGATGGCGAAGCGCGGATACAATCAGGCGGAACTGCTTGCGGATGCACTTGGAACGATGCTGGATATCCCGGTGGAACGGGATTTTCTGATGCGGGTGGTCAATACAGAACCGCAGAAAAGCCTGAATCCGAAGCAGAGGGAAGAAAATCTAAAAAAAGCTTTCCAATGCACCGAAAAAAGTGTAAGCTATAAAAGAGTGCTGTTGGTCGATGATATATACACGACCGGTGCCACGATCGAAGCATGTACGAAGAAGCTGCATGCGTCAGGCATTCCGGATATATATTATGCAAGTGCGGCGATCGGCACGGGGAGATAGTGCAGGGAGAACCGGAGATAGAAGATTATTTTCATATGCACAGGATTATGAGATGAAAAGAAAGGCGGCATAGATAGATGGAACTGATGAACTGTAGAAATTGTAAGAAGCTTTTTAATTATATTGCAGGAGAGAAATTGTGCCCTGCATGTAAGGAGAGACTGGAAGAGAAATTTCAGGAAGTAAAGAAATATATTGAGGAAAATCCGCGTGAAAACATTAATCAGGTAGCAGAGGCATGTGAAGTTTCAATTAAGCAGATTAAGCATTGGGTACGTGAGGAACGTTTATCCTTTACTGAGGATTCTTTGGTTGGCTTAGAGTGCGAACGGTGCGGAAAGATGATTCACAGTGGCAGATTCTGTAAGGATTGTGCAGGCGGACTCGCAGATGCCATGACAAATGCATATCGGGTCGAACGTCAGCATACAGTTCGGAAAAGTGCAGCCGGCAAGATGCGTTTCCTTGACTGATTCTGCGAACGAACGACAGACAGGGATTGTCCCCGAATAAAACACATAAACCATAAAAGAGAGAAGAGACATATGCATGTGATGGTGCATGTGTCTTTTTTTTACATAAAAAGGGTTATGATACGTGGAAAACTTCCGATAATCTTATTGAAGAATCGCAATAGCAGGCAACTGCCATTGACGAAGAACAGGAAAAAGGAGGGAGCAATATGAGAATAGGAACCTATAATATGCTTAGTCAGATTTATGGAAATACCGGAACAAAGAAGCCTAAATCTACGGGAACAACGTCAACCGGAAGCTTTTTAGACCAGGTATCTTTCTCCAGCATGGGAAAAGATATGCAGACAGCGAAGACGGCACTTGGGAACACCCCGGATGTCAGAGAATCCAAGATTCAGGATTTGAAGCGGAGAATCGACGATGGCACATATGATGTGAGTGTGGATGATTTTGCACAGAAATTATTGGATAGCTACAGCAAAGCGAATATGTAAATGATGAGGATGCAGCATGGCAAGTATAATTGAAAACCTGATTACAGAATTAAATGATGAATACGCCTTGTATGAGCAGCTTCTCCAGGTGTCTATGGAAAAGACCGGTGCGATAGTATCGAATAACCTTGACCGCCTGTCAGAGACGACAGAGAAAGAACAGCGTCTGGCAGATGCACTTGCAAGTGTGGAACATAAGCGCCGCGAGACGATGACGAATGTAGCGAATATCCTGGGCAAAAGACCGGATGAAGTAAAGGTCATGGATGTTGTTACATTTTTGGAAGGGCAGCCGGAATTTCATGACCCGCTGCTAGCAATCAATGAGAAGCTTGCGAAGCTCGCAAGGAAAGTCCGGGAAGTGAACGGACACAATCAGAATCTGATTCAGGACGCACTTGAGATGATCGAGTATAACATCAATCTGATGCAGAATCTGAATCGAGCGCCGGAGACGGCAGAATATTCGAAAGATATGTTTAAAGGAAATGCCGCATATGCAGGCAGTGCCGATGTACCGGGCAGATTTGATGCACAGAATTAACGTGAAATAAGGGAGTAGATGTATGGCAGGAACGATGGGACGGTTGTCGGTTGGCGTAACCGGACTTCAGACAAGTCAGTATGCGCTAAATGCAACCGCACACAATTTAATAAATACACAGACTGAGGGCTATACCAGACAGCAGGTACTCCTGACAGACCA
>ERZ1026776.371-NODE-371-length-32184-cov-19.052787_pt1 | contig 32184 bp, 20 predicted proteins | sample MGYA00380125_ERZ1026776 | MGnify/ENA primary metagenome ERZ1026776 (study PRJEB33269, sample SAMEA4719761) | human gut metagenome | biome: human-associated habitat; feature: organic feature; material: feces | place: Cameroon | collected 2013-10 ...
AATATATAATTCCCTTGTTATACCTTCCGGTTTTCACAATTTGGGTATCAGCAACGAAACAAGCTTCCTATACCCTCAAGCTTTTCATCGCATGGGTATCAGCAACGAAACAAGCTTCCCATACCCACAAACTTTTCATAGTGTGGGTATCAGCAATAAAACAAGCTTCTCATACCCACAAACTTTTCATAGCGTGGGTATCGGCAACAAAACAAGCTTCCCATACCCTCAAACTTTTCATAGTGTGGGTATCAGCAACGAAATAAGCTTCCCATACCCTTGAACTTTCATAGTGTGGGTATCAGCAACGAAATAAGCTTCCCATACCCATAAACTTTTCATAGTGTGGGTATCAGCAACGAAACAAGCTTCTCATACCCACAAACTTTCCATAGCGTGGGTATCAGCAACAAAACAAGCTTCTCATACCCACAAACTTTTCATAGCGTGGGTATCAGCAACAAAACAAGCTTCTCATACCCTCAAACTTTTCATAGTGTGGGTATCAGCAACGAAACAAGTTTCTCATACCCATAAACTATTCACGTTGAGGCGGAATAAGGGTATAGAGAAGCTTGCGCCTATCTCCTGTGCCCACGCTGAGGCGGAATAAGGGTACAGAGAAGCTTGTTCCTGTCTCTTGTGCCCACGCTGAGGCGGAATAAGGGTACAGAGAAGCTTGATCCTATCACCTGTGCCCACGCTGAGGCGAAAGAAGGGTACAGAGGAGCCTGATCCTATCACCTGTGCCCACGCTGAGGCGGAATAAGGGTACAGAGGAGCTTGTTCCTATCACCTGTGCCCACGTTGAGGCGGAAGAAGGGTACAGACTAGCTTGTTTCTGTCTCCTGTGCCCACGCTGAGGCGAAAGAAGGGGCACAGGCGGGCGTTCGTCCGGTCTACGGCAGCCCTACGTTACGAGCCATGCACTCAATTCATAAATGTGTCGCAAAGGACGCTCCACATTTATTTCATTGACGGCTGTCGAGTGTGTCCGTTGGACGCACGGTATAAAAATAGAACGAAATAACCTCTTGTGTGAGCAAGCTCCCACCGAGGTATTCCGTTCTATTTTTGCATGGCTCGTAACTTTCAATTTAATTCCCCTGCGACGCGTAATCCTTCGCATAGTAGTTTAGGAAGTATTCAAAGCGCTTGGCGATGAGCTTACGTCCTTTTACATTCAGGTGCAGGTTGTCGGTCAGGTATTCTTTTGCATTGTCCTCGGTGATGCTGCCGTACAGGTTATCCATAAAGGAAACGCTGTGCAGGTTCGCGGAGTAGCACTCCTTGATCACGTAAGTGGACAGGACATCGCGGTTGTTATAGATATACATATCGGAACTTACATAATCCCCATTCTCATCCACTGCATAAGCATATGCGGGAGACATTACAATAATACGGATCTGCGGATACAGGCTCTGCAGAACATCTAGACTGGCCTCCAGATTACCCGTGAACTGTGTCGGATCGGTAGGGTTATCATCGTTGTACATGGGATTACCCAGGAGATAATCAGTGGCATCATACATGATTGCCACAGTATCAATGGTATTGAAATCCAGCGTTTTCAGGGTATTGATCACTTCTTCCGCATCGGCGGGAGTTTTATCACCCAGCTGTTCAGCTGCCTGCACGTAATAGTTATCGATCGGGGCACCGGTTGCCAGATTCACCAGCCAATACAGGCAATAAGCATCCATAGCGGCAACGGTGGGATCAAAGTTCAGCTCCTGTGCAGCCAGATAACTTCCGCTGATGGAACAGTTGTATACGTTGGCACCGGTTTCCTTGGCGATCAGGTTCGCCAGACTGTCGGAAGAATCCCGGTCGTCCGCAAACGGAGCGTTTCCGAATAGTACAATATTGGAAGCATCGGTGATCACCATCTGCCCGTTCTCATCTGTCAGAGGGAGGATGGAATCCCAGCTGTCATCGTAGGAACCCTGTCCGTCTTTGAAAATATCGGACTGGCTGACTCTCTGTCCCCAATGTGTGAAGCGGTAGGCTACAAGTCCTATCACAACCACCAGAACCAGCACAAAAAAGACATGGACATTCAGAAAACGTCGGATGCCGGCAGGAGCAGGAGCCTCGTCTTCTTCCGGATAATCTTCCTCTTCATATTCTTCTGAAAAATCCTCATACTCGTCTGCCTTTGGAGAAACATCGGAAGTCTGCTTTTTATTTGTCTGATGTGCGGATTTACCAGAATCTGTGTCTTGCATAGTTTCGTTTTCCAGGTCTACAATCTCAATATCCGGCATGTCGTTCACCGGCGATGTGTGGATATTATGGTTGCTATCATTTCGTTTCATGAATTAAATCTCTCCATTTCAAGTAACTGTCATTGTGGTAAAAATAAGTTATTCTGATTTTACTATTATACGGAAAGAAAGTCCATAATATTAGAAAGATTTAAGAAATTCTGAAGAAATGGGCGAATGCCTTGATGTGGAGAAAATACAATGTTATAATGTTACGGAATTGTTACACTGAAGGACTATATGCAGAAGGGACAGATAAAATGAAAAAATTATTTAACCATACAAAGCGTCCGGAACGCAATTGGGAAGAAGACGTACAGGATGGTTACGATTGGGACGAGGAACAGGAAGACGAAGAGTACTACGCCGATGATGAGGAGTACACCGGGGAAGAAGACGGCGAGGAATACTACGCCGATGATGAGGAGTACACCGGGGAAGAAGACGGCGAAGAGTACTACGCCGATGATGAGGAGTACACCGGAGAAGACGGCGAGGAATACTACGCCGATGATGAGGAGTACACCGGAGAAGACGGCGAAGAGTACTACGCCGATGATGAGGAGTACACCGGAGAAGACGGCGAAGAGTACTACTCTGATGATGAAGAGTATACCGGAGAGGACGAAGACGGCGAAGAGTATTATGCCGACGAGGAAGAACTCTATGATGAGGAATCCGGCTATGAATATGAGGATGATGTAAAAGCATCCAAGAAACAGGGAAAAAAGAAATTCGCCGCTATCTGGTCGAAATTCCTGAATATGAGTGCTATGGACCGGATCATGGCGGCCACCGGTGTGGCAGTACTGATCTTAGCAATTGTGACCGGCAGCGTGTATGCCAGTGCCCGTATGGTGGACAATCAGGTATCGGAGTTTGTCAGCGTTGGCACCCAGTTAGACGGAATCCATATGATCGGCGAGCAGGGACTGTTAGCGGTGGCAGATGCCACAGTGGCTAAGATCGCGGCAGCGAATGCAGTGGATGAAGACTATGAAGATCAGAAGGAATACGACGAAGCCGAATATACCAACGGTGGTACCGTAGAGTTGGAACTGGTCTCCGTACAGAAGGACCTGAAGATCAAGTTTACCAATAAAAAGAGCGGAAAACTGATCTCCAACGTGCCGTTCAATGTGACGATCACGGATCCCAAGGGCAAGACCGAGACGTGGTCTGACGATGACATGGACGGTATCATCTATAAGAAGGGCATTACCCCCGGTAACTATACGGTAGCGGTAAATGCTCTGACCGATGAAAAATATAAGGACTATACCTTACCTACCGGAACACAGAAGGTAGAAGTCAAGAAAGATATCGCCTACAAAAAGGTTGATGTATCTAACGAGATCAAGAAGGAATCCGAGATCAACGCGGCAAAAGAGGATACCATGAAAAATGATACCGTGGTAGAGTCTGTGCTGGAAGATACGGTGCAGTGGGTAGAAAGCAAGACACTGCCGCCCTCTTATCGTGAAGTGGGAAAGGATAAGATTACTAATCCGGAGACCGTTGCTTACAGCGGGAACTTCCTGCGCATGGCGAATGCTACGCTGACACTCGCTGTGGGAGAAACCACAACACTTGTACCTTCCAATAGCAAAGCAACGGATACTACGTGGAGCACAAGTGATGCAGCCAAGGCAACAGTACAGGATGGTAAGGTAACAGCCAAGGCAGCAGGAACAGTTACCATTACCTGTACCTATAGCGTGCCCGGAGAAGCAACAGCAACGCCGACACCGACTCCGGAAGCATCGGCAAGTCCCAGCCCTACACCTACGGCGACACCGACAGCGGAGCCTACTGCAGAGCCCACGGCAACACCGACAGCGGAGCCTACTGCAGAGCCCACGGCAACACCGACGGCGGAGCCTACCGCAACACCGACGGCAGAGCCGACGGTGACTACAGTAGCATCTGCAGGCACAAGGATGATCCAGACCATGGGAAGCGGCAGCGCTATAGTAGCATATACGCAGACGGGTAGCAATAAACAGACAGACACCTGGGAAATTACCATTACCGATAAGACAGCAACCGCAACATTAGATCCTGCCTCTGTAAGTGTAGCCGTAGGAGCAGAAGCAACATCACAGATCAAAGTAACGAACTATACCGGCACGGCAACCTATAAGGTAGCTACGAAGAATGAAAAAATCGCAACCGCAACCGTGGATGCGAACGGTAAGATCACAGTTAAAGGCGTGGCTGCCGGTGACACCACCGTAACCGCAACCGTAACTATGGGATCTGTGACTAAGACACTGGATCTGGCAGTAAAAGTAACTGCGAAGATGGCAATTACACTGGATAAGACGGCAGTGACCGTATATCCCAAGTCTACCGCTACCGTAACGGCAACCGTCAGCGGAAGCGGCACTGTAACCACAAGCTCCAGCGACACCAATATTGCCACGGTATCCGTGAACGGCAAGACCATTACCATCACCGGTGTGAAGGCCGGAAGTGCTACCATTACCGCAGTTTATAAAGAAGGTAATAGTGAGGTGAAGGCTACCTGTACGGTAAAAGTCGGAACTTCCAACCCCAGAGAAGATAAGACCACCGTATTAAAAGATACCAGCGGAAGAGAATTATATGTATTGGATGGCAATAACCAGTATAGACTTGCACACTATGCGGATTATTACACATCTTCCAACTTCTACATTAAAGAAGCAACGAGATATACCGGATGGCAGACGTTGGATGGTAAGGTATATTTCTTCAAGGCAGACGGCAACAAAGTAACAGGTGAACAGGTCATTCAGGGAGCAAAGTACAATTTTGCAAGCGACGGTTCCCTGGTAGTGGGCTCCGGAACCATGGGTATTGATGTATCCAAGTGGAACGGTACCATAGACTGGAATGCCGTGAAGAATTCCGGTGTGAATTACGTTATCATCCGTGTAGGTTACCGCGGATCTTCCCAGGGCGCACTGATCGAGGATCCTAAGTTCAAGACTAACATTAAGGGAGCTACCGCAGCAGGCATCAAGGTGGGTGTGTACTTCTTCACTCAGGCTGTGGATGAAGTAGAAGCGGTACAGGAAGCTTCCATGGTGCTGGATCGCATCAGCGGCTATAAGATTTCTTACCCGGTATTCCTGGACGTGGAAGGCAGTGGTGGAAGAGGAGATGCTATCGACTCTGCTACCAGAACCGCAGTCTGCAAAGCATTCTGCAATACGATCAAGAACGCGGGATATACCCCGGGAATCTATGCCAATAAGACCTGGCTGAGTTCCAAGATGGATGCCGGAGCACTGAGCGGTTACAAGATCTGGCTGGCACAGTATGCGAAGACACCTACCTACACCGGAAGATATGATCTGTGGCAGTACCGTTCCGACGGAAAAGTCAGCGGCATCAGCGGAAAGGTGGATTTAAACATCAGCTACTTGGGATATTAACATCAGCAATGAACAGCCGGTGAGACTGCTCGCAGACGGAACCGGCTGCTCATTAGCTGATGAAACACACATGAGCAAGTAGGACGCCAGTCCGGAATGCGAATGTGTGTTACGGATTCGAGAGCACGAAGTGCGCAGAAGCCGTGTTGATATCCCCTTTATTTTATGGTAAAATATCCCTATCTATAGCAAAAATGCGCTCTTTGCGCAGAACGGAGAAAAAATGAGAACTTATCTGGTAACAGGAGGTGCCGGCTTTATCGGTTCCAACTACATTCATTACATGTTCAAAAAATATGACAATGAGATCCGCATCATTAACGTGGACGCCCTGACCTATGCAGGCAACCTGGAGAATCTGAAGGATGTGGAGAAGCGTGACAACTACACCTTTGTAAAGGCAAATATCTGCGACAAGGAAGCTATCAGCAAAATTTTTGCGGAGAACGATATTGACCGTGTGGTTCATTTCGCAGCAGAGAGCCATGTAGACAGAAGTATCCGTAACCCGGAGATCTTCGTGCAGACCAACGTGCTGGGTACCGCAGTAATGTTAAACTGCGCCAAGGCAGCCTGGGAGCTTCCGGACGGCAGCTTCAAGGAAGGCAAAAAGTTCCTGCATGTATCTACGGATGAGGTCTACGGATCCCTTCCCGATGATGACAATGCTTTCTTCTACGAGACCACACCTTACGATCCCCACAGCCCTTACTCCGCAAGTAAGGCAAGCTCGGACATGCTGGTGAAGGCATACATGGATACCTATCATTTCCCTGCCAATATCACCAACTGCTCCAACAATTACGGTCCTTTCCAGTTCCCCGAGAAGCTGATTCCTCTGATCATCAACAATGCGCTGCACGGCAAGAAGCTTCCGGTCTACGGTGATGGCAAAAATGTCCGCGACTGGCTGTATGTAGAGGATCATGCGAAGGCGATCGATATGGTACAGGAACAGGGAAGACTGTTTGAAACCTACAATGTAGGCGGACATAACGAGAAGCAGAACATTGAGATCATCCACATCATCATCGAAACTTTGCAGGAGATGCTTCCGGATTCCGATCCCCGCAAGGCACATATTAACAACGATCTGATCACTTACGTGGAAGATCGTAAGGGTCATGACAGAAGATATGCCATCGCGCCGGATAAGATCAAGGCAGAGATCGGCTGGTATCCCGAGACCATGTTCAAGGAAGGCATCCGTAAGACCATCGCCTGGTATTTCGAACATGAAGACTGGATGAACAATGTGACCAGCGGTGATTACCAGAAATACTACAATGAAATGTATGAAGAAAAGTAAAGAATATCTGCTAAATGGGAACGATGAACGTCGTTCCCATTCGGTGTGTTAAAAAACAAGTATTTTAAGGAGGTTTTTATGAAAGGAATTATACTGGCGGGAGGTTCCGGAACCAGACTTTATCCCCTGACAAAAGCAATATCCAAGCAGATCATGCCGGTCTACGATAAACCCATGATCTATTATCCGCTGTCAACACTGATGCTGGCAGATATCAGAGAAGTGCTGATCATCTCCACCCCGAGAGATCTTCCGGTATTCAAAGAGTTATTGGGAGACGGCAGCCAGCTGGGCATGCGTCTCGAGTATGCGGTACAGGACAAACCCCGTGGACTGGCGGATGCCTTTATCATCGGTGCGGAATTCATCGGTAATGACAGGGTAGCGCTGGTGTTGGGAGATAATATTTTCTACGGACAGAGCTTCTCCAGAGTACTGCGTACCGTAGCAGCAAGAGAAAAGGGAGCTACCATTTTCGGTTATTATGTGCGTGACCCCAGAGAGTATGGCGTGGTAGAGTTCGATGAGAACGGCAAGGCACTTTCCATCGAAGAGAAGCCGGAGCATCCCAAGAGTAATTATGCGGTTCCCGGACTGTATTTCTATGATAACGATGTAGTGGAGATCGCGAAGAACGTAAAGCCCTCCGCAAGAGGTGAGATCGAGATCACCAGTATTAATAACGAGTACCTGAACAGAGGAACCCTGCAGGTAGAGACTCTGGGTCGTGGCTTTGCATGGCTGGATACCGGCAATCATGATGCTTTACTGGATGCAGCGGATTTCGTGGCAGCCTTCCAAAAGAGACAGGGACTGTACATCTCCTGCATCGAGGAGATCGCTTTCAAACGTGGATTTATCGACAGAGAGCAGCTGCTGGCACTGGCAGAGCCGCTTCTTAAGACGAATTACGGAAAATATCTGGTAGAGGTAGCAAATGGACTCTAGGCTGCGGAAGATGGCGATCCTGGCTTCCATGGCAGTGATCCTGCTGGTGGCGCTGGCGGTAATGTATGTGAACAGGGAACAACTGTCATCCACATCCGGTGAGAACATGACAGCGTCCGGAGCACAGAATGCAGGTGACAGCCAGGCAGTGGATCCCGTGCCGGACGCAACCGGGGAGACGGATACCGCGGAAGCGGAAGGCAGGATTGGCAATGATCTGAAAGCATTTTTAAAAGACAATACATTTTTTGATCAGGATGTGAATCCAATCCTGGAGGCAGCGAAAGATAACAGCAACCGTCTGTCACTGGTAGCGACTTCTATCGAAAAGGATCTGCGTATCCAGATCGTGAACAATGAGGGAACGCCGGTGACCGGGGAGAGCTTCTATGTGCGCTTGGACGGCATGGGAGACTACAAGGATCTGGATCAGGACGGCGTGATCTACATCGGAGATCTGGATTCCGGAGATTATTATGTGGAACTGCTTCCCATCGAAGGCTACAAAGTACCGGTCAGTGAGACCAAAGTGCATGTAAAAGACAAAGTCGAGTATCTGGCGATCGACGATATTTCGCTGTTGATCAAGACAGAGGACGAAGTCGATGCGGCTGCCGAGGACAGCGCCGTGGCAGGTGCTCTGGCGGATGCGGATAAGACGGAGATTCAGAAGCTGCAGACCACATCCGGCAATGCGAAGGTCGGCATCGATGTGTCCAAGTGGAACGGCGCCATCGACTGGGATAAGGTAAAAAATGCCGGAGTGCAGTTTGCCATCGTTCGTGCGGGCTACCGCGGTTCGGTTACGGGAAGTCTGGTGGAGGATCCACAGTTTGTTGCCAACATGAAAGGTGCAACAGCAGCCGGAATTCCGGTGGGTGTGTACTTTTTTACCCAGGCCACAGATGAGAAAGAGGCAGTGGAAGAGGCTTCTGCCGTGCTTGAGCTGATCCGTGATTTCCAGCTGACCTATCCCGTATTTATTGATACGGAAGGTGCCGGAGGAAACGGCCGGGCGGACGGACTGGATGCGGAGACCAGAACACTGGTATGTGAAGCGTTCTGCCGGACGATAGAAAATGCGGGATACAAGGCAGGTGTCTATGCCAGCCGTAATTGGTATAACAATAATCTGCAGACGGCGAGACTGGAAAATTATCATATCTGGCTGGCGGAATATCGCAGTGTGCCGTTATATCAGGGGTATTACAAGACCTGGCAATATACCTCCAAGGGAAAAGTGGACGGTATCGAAGGCAGAGTTGATATGAATATCACCTATGAATAGTCAATAAAATAAAAAAGAGTGAGGATGAGATAAATGGGCAAAATAACAGTAGAAACCTGTGAAATTGAAGGATTGAAGATTATTACCCCTACGGTATTCGGTGATGCCAGAGGATATTTCATGGAGACCTACAACTATAATGATTTCAAGGCTGCCGGAATTCCGGAAGTATTTGTGCAGGACAATCAGTCTGCATCAAAAAAAGGAGTTCTCAGAGGTCTTCATTTTCAGAAGCATTTTCCGCAGGACAAGCTGGTGCGTGTGATCCGTGGTGAAGTATATGATGTAGCAGTGGATCTGCGGGAAGGTTCTAAGACCTTCGGACAGTGGTACGGTGTGCTTCTGTCTGAAGAGAATAAGAAGCAGTTCTTCATTCCGAAGAATTTCGCACATGGTTTTCTGGTATTGTCCGATTATGCGGAGTTCTGTTATAAATGTACCGATTTCTATCATCCCGATGACGAGGGCGGCATTGCTTACAATACACCGGATATCGGCGTAGAATGGCCCATTCCCGAAGGTATGGAGCTGACTTTGTCCGAGAAGGATACCAAGTGGGGCACCCTGGAACAGTACATGAAGGAAAAAGAGCATGAAAAAGAGTGTGAAAATAAGTAAGAAGACAGGCATTGCCCTGTTTGTGACAGCGGCAGTGATCATGGCTCTGCTCATTGTATTCCATAGGAATCCGGGACCTGCTGTGGACCAGAGCCAGGAGCTGGCGAAAAAGATCATCTCCTGTGTTGTTATTGCAGTGGCATGTTTTGCGTTTATCCACTGGTATGATAAATTTACCGGGCTGCCGGTAGAGTTATTCCAGAACAGACATCTGATCTGGAAGCTGGCAAAAAACGATTTTAAAAAGAGATATGCGGGTTCTTACCTGGGCGCGGTATGGGCGATGGCACAGCCGGTCGTAACGGTAGCAATGTATTATATCGTATTTGACAAGATCATGGGAAATACCAGTACACCTCTGCGGGAGGGCGTGGAAGTGCCTTTTGTACTTTTCCTGACAGCGGGACTGGTGCCCTGGTTTTATTTCAGCGAAGCATTGAATAACGGTACCAACGCATTGCTGGAATACAATTATCTGGTAAAAAAAGTAGTATTTAAGATCAGTATCCTGCCGATCATCAAGATTATTGCGGCTACTTTTATCCATGTATTTTTCGTATGCCTCTTACTGATCGTGGCAGCTATCTACGGTTATTATCCGACCATATATACGATACAGATCGTGTATTACAGCTTCTGCCTGTTTATATTTGTGCTGGCGCTGAGTTATACGACCTGCGCGGTAGTGGTATTTTTCCGGGATCTGTCCCAGATCATCAGCATCGGATTGCAGATCGGCATGTGGGCAACCCCCATTTTGTGGAATCTGGATGCTCTGTCTCCGAAGTGGATCATGATCCTGAAGCTGAATCCGCTGGTATATATTGTCAACGGTTACCGCAGTGCGATTTATGAGAAGGAATGGTTCTTCCAGGATTTCTTCTCCACGATGTATTTCTGGATCGTGACAGTGGTATTGTTTGGACTGGGAGCTTTGATTTTTAAGAGACTGAAAGTGCATTTTGCAGATGTATTATAACAACGAAACGAAGGAGAACTGCATGAAAAAAATGAAAAACTGGAGACCATCAGCATCTTTGCTGGCAGGTGCAGCGGTGCTCGGACTGTTGGTATTATTAGTGCCGATCGTGCGTATTATGCGGGATGCAGTTCCTTTCAGCGATGATTATGGCTATGGATATTTTGCCAAGCTGGGTTACCTTATGGGGAAAAATCTCCCGGGCGTATTAATGGGGGTGTGGGAGAATGTAAAGCATACCTGGTGGACCTGGCAGGGAACCTATTCTTCCATATTTCTGATGTCACTGGTACCGTTAGTCTGGGGAGAACAATATTATTTTTGGGGATTACTGTTTATTCTGCTGCTTTTGATCGGAGGAGTATTCGCACTGGTTAAGGCACTGGTGGTGGATGTACTGCAGGGAGGATGGCAACAGTGTCTGTACATTCAGGCGGTGACAGCGGCACTGGTGGTGGAACTGATGTATTATCCTGCGGAAGGGTTATTCTGGTACAACGGTGGAATCCATTATGTGGGAATGCATGGATTTGCAATGCTTTTGTTGGCGTCCTTAATCTGCCTGAGTGAATGGAAGAAGGGTAGAATACGTAAGGGATTGCTGATCGCAGCCAGCATGATTCTTTCATTGATCGTTGCAGGAAGTAACTATGTGACGGCATTACAGACCTTTCTGGTATTTCTTACGATCATAGTGGCTGGTGCGCTGTTACATCGTAATATAAAAAATCTGTTACGTCTGCTTCCGGCATTTTGTGTATATAGTATAGGCTTTTATAAAAATCTTGCAGCACCCGGAAATACAGCGAGAGCGGAAGCCCTGGGGAATCCGGGAATGGCTCCGTTACAAGCGATACTATTTTCTTTTAAAGAAGCTTTTTCTCATATGTGGGAATATACGGGGTGGATGACAATCGTTGTAATGCTGGTATTATTGCCGATGATCTTACAACTTGTGAGTACGACAAAGTTCAGATTTCGTCTGCCGTGGCTTCTGCCGGTGTGGTCGGTGTGCCTGTATGCTACCGGATTTACTTCAAGTCTCTATTCCCTGGGACATGGAGGGGTTCCGAGAACATTGAATGCTGTGAAGATTACATGGCAGGTTCTTTTGGTAGTGAATGAAATTTACCTGGTAGGTGCAATCTGGCAACAGCGTGCCGGAAAGAAGGTGTTAGCTGCGGATTCCCTGAGAGGAAACTTCAAATGGTGGGTTTATCCGGTACTTGCCGTACTGGCGATCCTGGTGGTTAAGACCTGTCCGAATCCTGTGGGAACTTATGTGAGCTACAGTGCTTACTATTATGTACACACAGGGGACGCCTATATGTATCACCAGCAATTTCTGAACCGGCTGGATGCACTAAAAGGAGAGGAAAAAGTGCTTGTATTTGAACCCTATGCGTATCAGCCGTGGCTGATTTACGTGGGGGATGGAAATCAATTCCCGAATCAGGGAAATAATTATCTGCTGGAACGATGGTATGGAAAGGAAAGCGTCTCTGTCGCAACAACAGAGTAGGAATAAGAGGAGTATTTTTGTGAAAGACAGAAGTGTTGACTGGAAAAAAATACTGACATGGAAGCCGGGAGAAAAGCTTTTAGCGATTGGATTCTGCCTTCTGTTATTGGCAGCGCTGATCCCGCTGTTTCGACTTACGATTTATGCGGTTCCTTATTATGACGACTATAACTTTGGAAGATTTGCCAGAGCTGCCATGGAGCAGGAACAGTCGAAATGGGCGGCGATCCTGGGCGCACTGGAGTGTTCCAGAACCCAGTGGTATGCATGGCAGGGAACCTATTCTTCTATTTTCTTCATGACCTTAATGCCGGCAATCTGGGGAGAACAGTATTACTTCCTGGGACCGGTGTTCATTCTGTTACTGCTTTTGGCGGGAAGCATGGTATTTACCCACGTGATCCTGCGGAAAGTCTTCGGAATGGAGAAATGGATCAGCCTGGCGATCCAGGCGGTGATCACCACAGCACAATTTATGTTTATCTATTCCGCGCAGAGCGGTTTTTACTGGTATAACGGCGGAATTCATTATGTGGGAATGCATGGCTTTGGCCTGTTGTTTCTGGCTGTGTCGATCTGCCTGGAGAGAGCAGAGGGCAGAACCGCAAAAGGCCTGTTATTCACTGCATCGGTTCTGCTTGCCATGATTACGGCGGGGAGCAACTTCGTGACAGCACTTCAGGGACTGCTGTGCCTGGTGACGATCCTGTTTGTCAGTGTCGTACTGGAGCGTCGGAAATGCGGACTTTGGCTTCTCCCTGCCACGGCGGTATATATCATAGGTTTCGGACTGAATATGGCAGCTCCCGGCAACTCCGTGCGGGCACAGAGCTATATCGGTTGGGGCTATGGACCGTTAGAGTCCATCGGCAGATCTTTTTTGGAAGCTGTGAAACACATTCCGGAGTATACCGGTCTGGTAGTACTGACGGTGATGTTATTGTTGGTGCCCCTGATCTGGCAGGCAGTGAAAAGTACGGATTACCGGTTCCGTTATCCCGGGATCGTACTCGCCTGGTCCTTTAGCCTGTATGCCACCGGCTATACGCCGAGCCTGTATTCCCTGGGACATGCCGGCTTGTCCAGAACTCTGAATGCGGTAAAAATCACGTATTTAATGTTATTATTTTTAAATGAGATCTACTGGTGCGGCTGGCTTAGACAGGTACTGGAAAAAAGGACAGAGAAAACCGCACAGAAGCTGCCTGCACGAAAAGGTGCTGCGGTCTGGTGGTTCTATGGGATCATCGGTGTGATGTGTCTTATGATTTTTAGGGTCTCCCCCAATCAGGCGGGACATTATTCTTCCTACGGCGCTTATTATTATGTACACACCGGCGAAGCCTATAATTTCCATCAGGAGTATCTGGAGCGGGTGAAGAGATTGTCGGGCAATGCGAGAAATGTCCATCTGCCGGCATACCGGTTCAAACCCTGGTTTTTATGCATGGGAGACATCTCCGAGGATGCAGGCAATGAAGCCAATCGTTCCCTGGCAATGTGGTACGGCAAAGACAGCGTAACGCTGATAAGCGAGGATTAGAAATTTATGCAGGACAAGCAGGATAAGAGAAAACTGGCGATCGAGGTCGATAATGTCCAGAAAATCTATAAATTATATGACAAGCCCTCGGACCGGATGAAGGAAGCCTTCGGCTTCGGGAAAAAGACAAAACACAAGCTGCATTATGCCCTGAAGGGTGTGGATATGAAGATCTATCAGGGGGAAACCGTGGGCATCATCGGCACCAATGGTTCCGGTAAATCCACGATCCTGAAGATCATCACCGGAGTACTGAACCCGACTTCGGGAAGAGTGCTGGTCAACGGGCGTATTTCCGCATTGCTTGAGCTGGGTGCCGGGTTCAATATGGAATATAACGGCATCGAGAATGTGTATCTGAACGGTACTATGATGGGATTCTCCGAAAAAGAGATCGAGGCAAAGCTGCCGGACATTTTAAGCTTTGCAGATATCGGGGATTATGTCTATCAGCCGGTGAAGACCTATTCCAGCGGTATGTTCGTCCGTCTGGCTTTTGCTGTGGCCATTAACATCGAGCCGGAGATCCTGATCGTGGACGAAGCACTGAGTGTCGGCGATGTATTTTTCCAGGCTAAATGTTATCACAAATTCGAAGAATTCAAGAAAATGGGCAAGACCATTGTGTTCGTCAGTCATGATCTGAGCAGCATCAGCAAATACTGTGACCGCGTCTATCTGCTGAACCAGGGAAATATCCTGGGTGAGGGCAGCCCCAAAGCGATGATCGATACCTACAAGCGGGTACTGGTAGGTCAGTACGATGAATCCGAAAATGCCGGCGGAGAAGCGGAGAATCTCTTGGATGATGAGGATCTGCAGAGAGCCGCTGCAAAAAAGGCGGATGGCGCTGCCAAAGATGCCGCAGAGGCTTCCATGGAGGCGAAGGGCCAGAACCCCAACGCTCTGGAATACGGTACCAAACAGGCACAGATCGAGGAATTTTATATTACGGATGACAGAGGGGTTCCCACCAATGCGATCCTGAAAGGCAGTATGTTCACTATTCATATGCGCGTCCGTTTTATGGATCATATTCCGGCACCGATTTTTGCGTTTTCCGTGAAAAATGTTATCGGTGTGGAGATCACCGGCACCAATACCATGATCGAGAAAGCGTTCTTAGACAGCGTGGAACCCGGTGATGTGAAAAATGTGACTTTTACACAGAAAATGAACTTACAGGGTGGCGAGTATCTGCTGTCTCTGGGAGTGACCGGCTACAATCAGGACACCTTCGAGGTCTATCACAGACTGTATGATGCCCTGAATATTACGGTGGTATCCGATAAAAATACCGTAGGTTATTATGATATGGATTCCGATACGAAAGTATGGGATGCAGAGGAGAAATAAGGAATGACAGAGACCATCGGCAAAGTAACACTGAATCTGGATAAGTATCCCGGAGAGGATTATTATTGCGACGGCAGTGTGGAGGACGAGATCTTAGAGATCGTAAAAAAATACAGTACCGTGGAATATGACCGGATCATTGCGGAGAGAAAAAAATGGCCGGTATTATATCATCTGTCTGCCCTGCGGGAAAATATCGTGGATTTCCTTCCTATGAAAAAAACGGATAAGGTGTTGGAGGTCGGCAGCGGCTGCGGAGCCATTACGGGAGCACTGTCGAAAAAAGCAGGCCGGGTGACCTGTGTGGATCTCTCGAAGAAGCGCAGCCTGATCAATGCCTACCGCCACAGTGACTGTGAGAATGTGACGATCCATGTGGGCAATTTTACGGATGTGGAGCCGGATTTACCTAGCGATTACGATTATATCTGTCTGATCGGGGTCTTCGAGTATGGGCAGGCTTACATAGGCGGTAAGACGCCCTATGAGGATTTTCTGAAGATTCTGCAAAAGCATCTGGCGAAGGAGGGAAGGATCGTCATTGCCATTGAGAATAAATACGGTCTGAAATATTTCGCCGGCTGTAAGGAAGATCATCTGGGAGACTGGTTCTCCGGAATCGAAAATTATCCGAATGGCGGTGTGGTGCGTACCTTTTCCCGGAAAAAACTGGAGAAAATATTCGATGCCTGTGGCGTGGGGGAGCGAAGCTTCTATTATCCGTATCCCGATTATAAATTTATGACCACGGTCTATTCCGACGCGTATCTTCCGGGACGGGGAGAACTGTCCAACAATCTGCGGAATTTTGACCGTGACAGAATGTTGTTATTTGATGAAAAAAGTGCCTTTGACGGCATCGTGGAAGAGGGGCTGTTCTCTGTATTTTCCAACTCTTACATGGCGATCATCGGTAAGCCACTGGAACTGAAATATGCAAGATATTCCAACGACCGTGCGGAAGAGTTCCGGATCCGTACCGAGATCCTTACGGATAAAGAGGGACAGAAAACCGTTCGGAAATATCCGCTTACGACAGAAGCCGAAGCCCATGTGCGTCACATGGCGGAAGCTTACGAGAAATTAAAAAAGCGCTACGCCGGAAGCCGGCTGGATGTCAATGTCTGTCATCTGGGCGAAGAGGAGGGCGCCATTTACGCGGAATTCGAGTTCGTACCCGGAAGACCTCTGTCGGAGCTGATGGACGAGTGCCTGGACAGACAGGACGTGGAGGGATTCCATGAACTGTTTGCGGAGTATCTGGAGAGAGTAGGCTACGGGGAGGATGTTCCGGTAGCGGATTTTGACCTGATCTTTGCCAATATTCTGGTGGATGGGGATCGCTGGACGCTGATTGATTACGAGTGGACCTTTGACCGCGTCATAGATACAAAAGCACTGGCGTTTCGGGCAATTTACTGTTATGTCCTGGAGGATGAAAGACGCAATGCCCTGGAACTGGACCGGATCTTAGACCGTCTGGGCATCACGGAAAATGAGGCAAGACAGTACAGAGAGCAGGAGAGCTCCTTCCAGAAATATGTCACCGGACAGAAGTTGTCCATGGGCGAGATCCGGAATCTCTTAGGCGGCGAGATCTATCAGCCCACGGAGTGGATCGGACGCTTCCGGCAGACGGAAGGCGAACTGAGAGTACAGATCTACGAAGACAAGGGACAGGGATTTTCCGAGGAAAATTCTTATTTCCCGGAGAATGTCTATGCAGAGGAAAAGCTGGCGTTCTTCACGGTGCATTTTGATGGCAATGTACATTCTCTGCGGATAGATCCCGCCATGTGTTCCTGTATGTGTAAGGTGCGGGAGCTTACATTGAACGGACAGCCGGTACCCCTGCAGGAGAAAAAGGTATTTTTTACCAACGGAAAAATAGTAAAATCCGCAGACGGTGCGGAGTATCCCAGTATTGTATTCCCCACGGAGGATCCGAATATGACCATTCGTGTGGATGCCCTGAACCGTCAGGCGGACAACACTTTATCTGTAAAAATGGAGATCGTGCCGATCCCGCTGGTGATGGCACAGGATATGGCGGGAGCGGTAAAAAAAATATTCTAAGGAGACGTAAAGCTTGGGCATTCGGACCGCAGTAAAGCAGATACTTGTCAGACAACAGGATAAAAAATATGAAGCTGAGTTAAGCAGGCTTCGGGTGACTTACGAACAGTGGGCATCGGAGCAGGAGGCAGCAAGACCTGCTCTGCCCCCGGTGGAAGTCGCTACGGAGTTCGTCATTATCAGACAGCGAAACGGAAGGCTGGCAGTGAATGCCGAAGAGAGGATCTGCGCTTTCTTTGGAAGACATCCGGAGGTGGAGATTCTCTATGGAGATGAGGATCTGTGGGCGGCAGGTGCAGAACGCACCACGCCCTGGTATAAGCCCTGCTGGTCGCCGGATACGTATCGGTCGCAATTTTATCCCGGCAGTGTGATCGCTGTGCGGAGAACATTGTGGGAAAAAGCGGGCGGGAATACGGCTCAAGAGATCCTGTTTGATACCGCGGGAGAGATGCGGGTGCTTTTTGACAGGCTTTTTTTCACTGCCGGAGGCTTCCACAGAGACTGTCACAGTATTGCTCATATGGAAGAGATTTTGTTCCATGGGGAGTGGACAGGAGCCGGAGAAGAAAATCCCTGGGAAGAATATCAGACAGCGGGAGAGTCTGACTGGCTGCGGGGGGAACTTAAAAAGCAGGCAGAATATATTCCCACACAGCACAAAGTATCGGTGATCATTCCTTCCAAGGATAACCCGAAGGTGCTGGAGAAGTGCCTTGGGTCTCTGACGAAGCGCCCGGAGGGCGGGATCCCTATGGAGATCCTTTTGGTGGACAATGGAAGCAGTGAGGAGAACCGCAGATACATTGAAAAACTGCTGGAAGAAGTAAGACCCCGGACGTCGGGAATACAGTATCTCTATGAGCCGGCGGAATTCAATTTTTCCGCCATGTGCAATCTGGGGGCAGAGCAGGCAGACGGAGATCTGCTGCTGTTTTTGAATGATGATATCGAAGTCTGTGAGAATGACTGGCTGGAACGGATGGCAGAGAGAACTCTGCAGCCCTATGTGGGCAGTGTGGGACTGAAGCTGTACTATCCGGATTCTGTGAAGATCCAGCATGACGGCATCGTGAATCTGCCGGTGGGACCGGTACATAAGCTGCAGTTCATGGAGGATGACAGAAGTTATTACTTCGGACGCAACCGTTTCACCTGTGACTGTATTGCAGTGACGGGAGCCTGCCTGTTACTGCGCTCGGAAGTATTCCGTGATGCCGGGGGCTTTCGGGAGGCACTCCGGGTAGCTTATAATGACGTGGAGCTGGGATTCCGCCTGGTGGAAATGGGATATTGTAATGTGGTGCTGAATGACCGGTATGCCTATCACCACGAATCCTTAAGCCGTGGCAGTGATGAGAGCCCGGAGAAGGGGAAGCGACTTCAGGAGGAACGGGAACTGCTCTATCAGATGCATCCGCATTTTCGGGGCGAGGATCCCTATTATCCGAGAGGACTGAACAGAGAGGGACTGGACAGCAGGATCGTGCCCGCTTATGTGACCGACCGGAATATTTTACAGGAGCCGGCATGGAATAGTGCAGACAGACAGAAAATGCTTAGAGGTGCCAGACAGGACGACTGCCTGATGGCGCGTGTAGAGACGGCAGGACCGGAGCGGATCCAGGGATACAGTGTCATTCTGGGGGATGACAATGCCTGTTATGAGAAATATCTGCTTTTGCTGCCCTGCGAAGCGGAGAATGCTGTGGCGTCGCAGACCGGACAGAGCATATGGCACATGCAATTGCAGCCGGCTTACAGACAGGAACTGGAAGAGAATCTTCCGGATCAGAAAAATGTGGCACTGGGCGGCTTTTGCGTGAAGCGCGCGGGAGAGAAACTTCCTGCGGGGACTTACATTATTGCCGTGCTTGCGGTGAACCGGGTCAGTGGACTGCGGCTGTGGAATACAACGGGAAAATATTTGACGGAGGAAAAACATGTCTGAGATCAATTATCAAGAAGCCTACGAGAGGGAGCACGAAAAATGTGCGGATCTGGCAGACAAGATCGTAGTGCTGGAATCGGAAAAAGAGGACCTGCAGTTCAAACTGGACCGGATTAAAAAGAATAAATTCTGGAAAGCTACGGGTCCGGCGAGAAGTCTGATCCATTTCGCACAGAGACAGAGGGATCGCTTGTCCCATTGCGGCGGACCGAAGGATATCCTGCGTAAGATCCGCAACAAGACCCGCCAGAAGAGTCTGATGGAGTCCTACGGAACCGGAAGCTTTCCTGATGCGGAGCAGCGGAAAAAGGAAGAAGAGACGATATTCCCTTATATGCCGAAGATCAGTATTCTGGTTCCGTTGTGGAACAATAAGAGAGAGTTCCAGATCCAGATGTTGGACTGCGTCATGAACCAGACCTATCCCAACTGGGAGCTGTGTCTGGCAGACGGTTCCGACGAGGAGCATTCCTATATTGGGGAACTTTGCAGGGAGTATGCGGCGAAGGCAAACGGTCGTATCGTATATAAGCACCTGGATCATAACGGCGGTATCTCCTATAACACCAACGAATGCTACAAGCTGGCTACCGGAGATTATATCGGCCTGTTTGACCAGGATGATATTTTACATCCTTCCGTACTGTATGCGTATGTGAAGGAGATCAATGAGCAGGGTGCGGATTATCTCTATTGTGATGAGACTACATTCAAAGAAAACGACATTAACAAGATGCTGACCATGCATTTTAAGCCGGACTATGCACCGGACAATCTGCGGGCAAATAATTATATCTGCCATTTCAGCGTCTTTTCCAGAAAGCTGTTAGAGGGAGAGGAGCTGTTCCGTACTGCATTTGACGGTGCCCAGGATCACGATATGATCCTGCGTCTGACTGACAGAGCGGAAAAAATCGTTCATGTTCCCAGATTGATGTACTACTGGAGAAGTCATGAGGGCAGTACCGCAGCCAGCATTGACGCGAAGCCCTATGCCATTGAGGCAGCCAGGGGGGCTGTGGCGGATCACCTGAAAAAGCATGGCTTTAAGCATTTTCAGATCACCAGTACCAGGGCCTGTGCCACGATTTTCCGTATTCGTTATCAGATTCTGGGAGATCCGAAGATCTCCATCGTGATCGCCAATAAGGATCACGTTGAGGATCTGAAACGCTGTATCAATTCGATCCAAAAGAACAGCACCTGGAGCAATATAGAGATAATTGTCGTGGAAAATAACAGTACTACACCCGAGATCCGGGATTATTATTCCCAGCTGTTAGGACTGTCCGGTGACGATTCTTATGAAGAAAGATGCAAGCTGCATACAGTCTGCGGCCATGACGGCGGTATTCTGCATAATGAAGACGGGCGTATTTCAGTAGTGACCTATCATGGAGATTTTAATTATTCCGCAGTAAACAATCTGGGCGTATCCTATGCTTCCGGGGAATATATCCTGTTACTGAACAACGATACGGAGGTTATCACGGCCAATTGGATGGAAGAGATGCTGATGTATGCCCAGAGAGAGGATGTGGGTGCCGTAGGTGCCAAGCTGTATTATGCGGACAAAACAATCCAGCATGCCGGCGTGGTCATCGGACTGGGAGCACACCGTACCGCGGGACATACCCATTACCGCATTCCGGTACAGAACCTGGGCTACATGGGACGTCTGTGTTATACCCAGAACGTCACAGCTGTGACCGGTGCATGCCTGTTGGTGAAAAAGAGTCTGTATGAACAGGTGGGAGGTCTGGATGAGAGCTTTGTGATCTCCTTAAATGATGTGGATTTCTGTCTGAAATTGCGTAAACTGGGACTTTTGAACGTGTGGACTCCTTTTGCGGAGCTGTATCATTACGAATCCATCTCCAGAGGATTGGACGATCAGGGGGAGAAGGCCGAGCGCTACAACAAGGAATCCGAGCATTTCCGTGAAAAATGGAAGGCTGAGCTGGAGGCGGGAGATCCCTATTACAATCCGAATTTCTCCCTTGACCGCAGTGATTACGCACTGAAGGATCCGGCAGTTAGCGGACGTTAAATAATTCTTTTCAGTAGAGGGAATCTATGGTAAAATATCACCGGAGAGCGTTTACTGAAGATATGGAAAGATATTGAAAGATAGCGATAAAACAGGAGGATAGGAAAATGAGTTATATGGACGAACTGAATTTCTGGCTGAATGATGATTATTTTGACCAGAAGACCAAGGAGGAACTTCTGGCAATCCGTAACAACGAAGCAGAAGTGGAAGATCGTTTTTACAAGGAACTGGAATTCGGTACCGGCGGCTTACGTGGTGTGATCGGTGCAGGAACCAACCGTATGAACGTATATACCGTTCGTAAGGCAACTCAGGGTCTTGCCAATTATATTATCAAGCGCGGCACACAGAGTAAGGGTGTGGCAATCGCATTCGACTCCCGCCGCATGTCTCCCGAGTTTTCCGATGAGGCAGCAAGATGTCTGGCAGCCAACGGCATCAAGGCATACATTTTTGAATCTTTACGACCTACCCCGGAACTGTCCTTTGCCCTTCGGACGTTAGGATGTACCGCAGGTATTGTAGTGACCGCAAGCCACAACCCTCCTGAGTACAACGGCTATAAGGTATACTGGGAGGACGGCGCACAGGTAACCGCTCCTATCGATAAGGACATCATTACCGAAGTACAGTCCATCAAGGATTATCATACTGTGAAGACCATGAGCAGAGAGGATGCTGTGGCAGCAGGACTCTATGAAGTGATCGGCAAAGAGATCGATGACAAGTACATGGCAGAGCTGAAAAAGCAGATCATTCATCCCGATGTTATCAAGGAAATGGCAGATGACATCAAGATCGTATATACTCCGTTATGCGGTACCGGTAACAAGCCGGTAAGACGTATCCTGTCCGAGTTAGGCTTCAAGCATGTCTATGTGGTTCCCGAGCAGGAGAATCCGGACCCGAATTTTACCACACTGGATTACCCGAACCCCGAGGATCCCAAGGCATTTACCTATGCTTTACGTCTGGCGAAGGAGAAGGATGCGGACATCGTTCTGGCAACCGATCCCGATGCAGACCGTCTGGGTGTATATGCAAAAGATACTAAGACCGGCGAGTATGTGGCATTTACCGGTAATATGTCCGGCATGCTGATCGCAGAATATATCTTAAGAGAGAAGACTGCAACCGGTGCTATGCCCGAGAACCCCGCCCTGGTAACTACCATCGTTACCACTAACATGACCAAGCCTATTACACAGGCTTACGGCGTAAAGCTGATCGAGGTACTGACCGGCTTCAAGTTCATTGGCGAGCAGATCAAGCTCTTCGAGCAGACCGGCAGCAACAACTATGTATTTGGCCTGGAAGAGAGCTACGGCTGTCTGGCAGGTACCCACGCAAGAGATAAGGATGCTATTGTGGCGGTAATGTGTCTGTGCGAAGTAGCAGCTTACTGCAAGAAGCACAACATGACTCTGTGGGATATGATGGTATCCATGTATGAGAAGTACGGTTACTTCAAGGAGACCCAGTACACCATCACCATGAAGGGCATCGATGGCGCAAGACAGATCGCCGAGATCATGGAGAAGCTTCGTAAGAATCCTCCTAAGGCATTCGGAGATCTGAAGGTAGAGAAGTTCCGCGATTACCAGAACGATGTCATCATTGACATGGAGACCGGAGAGAAGACCACCACAGGGCTTCCCAAGTCCAACGTTCTGTACTTCGAGCTTCCCAACAATGCATGGTGCTGCGCACGTCCTTCCGGAACCGAGCCCAAGATCAAGTTCTACATGGGTGTCAAGGGAACCAGCTTAGAGGATGCACAGGCTAAGGTAGAGAAGCTGACCGAGGATGTAAAGGCAGTATTATAAGTGAGAATTTTATAAATTAGTATAGTTTTTTAAGAGCGAATCGTCCGGACAGGGCGATTTGCTCTTTTGTGGCAACAGCTGTTGCTATTTCTAAAAACGCGGAGGTATCTGTGGCAAAGCTAAACAAGGCAAACCTTAAGAAAACTCTATATTATCTGCAACGTAACGGCCTGAGGGAAACCTGGATCTCTGTGAGGGAGCGCCTGACAGAGACAGACCGCTATTTTTTTGTACCCTGTTCGGAAGAGGAACTGGAAAAGCAGAGTGACAGAAAATGGAACAATCCCATTACCTTCAGCATTGTGGTACCCCTGTACCGGACTCCGGAGACCTATCTGAAACGAATGATAACAAGTGTTATGATACAGAGCTATCCCCACTGGGAACTGATCCTGGCGGATGCTACTGAGGACCGCAGTGTAGAGGAGACGTTGATGCAGCAGGGATTCCTGAAGGAGCAGCAGACGGATGGGGAGACAGAACCCGTCGCAGCAGATCCCAGGATCCGCTATGTGCATCTGAAAGAAAATGCGGGAATCGCTGCCAATACCAATCAGGCACTTCCCTATGCGAAGGGAGAGTATATCGGTCTGCTGGATCATGATGATGTATTGACCCCGGATGCGTTGTACGAAATGGCAGACGCGGTCACCGAAGCATATGACAGAGGTGTCAAAGTCGCCTTCGCCTATTCCGATGAGGATAAGTGCGATGGAGAAGAGACAAGATACTATGATCCAAATCATAAAGAAAACTTTAATTACGATTTAATTTTGAGCAATAACTATATCTGTCATTTCCTGGTCATGGATGCGGAACTGATGAAGAGACTGCGATTCCGACCGGAATGTGACGGCGCCCAGGACTACGACCTGGTGTTACGGGCTGTGGCAGAAGTGCTGGCGACGGACGGGCAGGCCGGGGAGAAGAGCATTCTTCATATCCCCAAAGTGTTGTATCACTGGAGATGCCACGAGGCATCCACGGCAGCCAATCCTCACAGCAAAAAATACGCTTACGAGGCGGGACTTCGGGCTCTGCGGGATCATGCCGCACTGCGGGGGATTCCTGCGACTGCCTGTGAGACCAGGCATGTGGGATTTTATCGTTTACAGTATACAGATGTATTACAGAACCGCCCGGATGTGGCAGCCGTGGGAGGCAGAGTATTGTCCGGGAAGACTGGCAAGATCATCGGCGGCAGAATGACTGCGGAGGGAAAGGTGTTCTACGAGGGGCTGCCGCAGGGATTCGGAGGATATCTTCACAGAGCGGAGTTGTCCCAGGATGCGCAGGCGCTGGATCTTCGCTGTATTCGTATTCAGCCTTCCTGTCGGGAAGTATTCGAGAAAATTGTTGGAGTTCCGTATACCGAGATACGAAGACACCCGGGAGAGCAACCGGTATTCGATGCAACTGTACTGCCGGCAGGAGTGGACATCCGAACCTTGAGTCTGCGATTGTCCGAAGCATTACGGCAGCAGGGAAGATTGCTTTATCTGCCGGAATATCCGGGGGAGTGTAAGACATTATGAGTGAAATAACAGTTGTTATACCAAATTACAACGGAATGAAATATCTGCCGGAGTGCATGACCTCTCTGTGTGAGAGACAGGAGAATGCTCCGGAATACGAAGTGCTGATCATCGATAATGCTTCTGCGGACGGAAGTGTGGAATATCTGGAAAAGGAATGGTGCCGGAAGTCGGGAGTAAAGGTGAGCCTGATCCCGATGCCTGAAAACACCGGCTTTTGCCATGCAGTAAATTTGGGAATCCGTAAGGCACAGAGCCCTTATGTGATCTTGTTAAATAATGACACCAAAGTGGAACCGGGATTCCTGAGGGGATTGTACGATGCCATCCGTGAGGATGAGAGGATATTTTCCGTCAGTGCGAAGATGCTCATGTGGGACAAGCCGGAGCTTATCGATGATGCCGGGGATCGTTACTGTGTCCTGGGATGGGCGTATTCCCGTGGAAAAGGACGCCCGGCAGACAAATATGAAAAAAATGTCAGCGTATTTTCCGCTTGTGGGGGAGCGGCGATTTACAGACGTTCCGTGTTTGAAGAGATCGGTTATTTTGATGAAAACCATTTTGCCTATCTGGAGGATCTGGATATCGGTTACCGCGCCCGGATCTACGGTTATGAGAACCGGTATGAGCCTGCGGCAGCTGTACTGCACTATGGCAGTGCATCTACCGGATCCCGGTATAATGTGCGGAAGACAGAACTGTCCTCCGCCAATAATGTCTGTGTCATCGGCAAAAACATGCCGCTTTTTCAGTGGATCCTGAATCTGCCATTTTTTTTGCTTGGATTTGGCATAAAATTTCTGCTTTTTTGCAAGAAGAGAATGGGAAAACTATACCTGAAGGGACTGCTGAATGGTCTGAAGAGATCTGTCGGACCTGTGGGAAAGCAGACGAAAGTACGCTTTCAATGGAGCCATCTGTGGAACTATGTGAAGATCCAGTGGCAGCTGTACCTGAACATTTTTCGAATTCTTATGAAATCTTAAGAATTTGCTTCATAAATTCTTAAGTTGAGAAAAAAACACCGTTATTGTAGAATGAAATCGTTAAAAAGAAGCTTTTCAGACTTACAGATTGGGTGACCTATATGATAAAAGACAACCAGAAAGTCTTTAACAGGCTTCTTGTGATAATAGATGCGCTGATCACGGCAGCATCCTTTGTCCTTGCCTATTATATCAAATTTTATATATTGAATGACGGTCCGGGGATCGGTGTCCTGCCGATTCAGGATTACTACATGCTGCTTCCCTTTATTGTACCCGGGTATATGTTCCTGTATTACCGGTGCAACGTGTATTCTCCGAAGCGAACCGTCCGCCGCAGACATGAGATATACAGCATTCTGCAGGCAAATACCATTGGCCTGGCGGCTTTGATCATTATCCTGTATATGATCATCCGTGAGATCAACTTTTCACGATCCGTCATGGCGATTTTTTATGTTCTGAATGTGTTCCTGACCTCCGTATTCCGTATTTTCATGCGCAAAGCCTTACGGTCTATGCGTAAAAAGGGATACAACCTGAAGCATATTTTGCTGGTGGGGTATTCCAGAGCAGCGGAGGAATATATCGACCGGATACTTGCGAATCCTCAATGGGGATATGTGGTGTGCGGTATTCTGGATGAACACATTCCGGGAGGCACCACCTACAAAGGGGTAAAAGTCCTGGGAACACTTGGCAATCTGGAATACATTCTGCCGGAAAACAAGCTGGATGAGATCGCTATTACACTGTCTCTGAAGGATTACGATTATCTGGAGGGCGTGGTAGACATCTGTGAGAAGTCCGGTGTGCACACGAAATTCATTCCGGATTACAGCAGCCTGATCCCCAGCAGACCTTATACAGAGGACCTGATGGGACTGCCGGTGATCAATATCCGTTATGTGCCCCTGACGAATACCGGTAACATGATGATCAAACGGGCAATGGATATTGTCGGTTCCATCTTCGGTATTATCATTACTTCACCGATCATGTTACTTTCGGCTATATTGGTAAAACTATCCAGTCCCGGACCTGTGATCTTCAAGCAGGAACGGGTAGGACTTCATAATAAGTCGTTTTACATGTACAAATTCCGCAGTATGGCAATGCAGTCGGCGGCGGAAGAGAAAAAGGGATGGACGGTGCGGAACGATCCGCGTGTCACGGGAATCGGCAAGATTTTACGGCGTACCAGTATCGACGAGCTTCCGCAGCTGTTTAATATCCTTAAAGGAGATATGAGTCTGGTGGGACCGAGACCGGAACGCCCCCAGTTCGTGGAGAAGTTCAAGGAAGAGATTCCCCGTTACATGGTAAAACATCAGGTAAGACCGGGGCTGACCGGCTGGGCACAGGTGAATGGTCTGCGCGGCGATTCCTCCATCAAGAAGAGGATCGAATACGATATTTATTATATTGAGAACTGGACAGTAGGGTTTGACATCAAGATTATTCTGATGACCTTCTTTACCGGATTCATCAATAAAAATGCTTATTAAATATTTACGAATGCAAGGAGAAAACAAGATGGCAACAAATTCTAACAATCATGGCGGCAATGGTCAGAGACCTGCCGGAAGCGGAAGAAGACCTTCCGGAAATGGACAGAGACCTGCGGGACAGAGACCTTCCGGATCGAGACCTGCCGGCAACAGTAACGGACAAAAGAGAGAATCCGCGAAGCAGCGTGCAGCCAAGAAGAGAAGAAAAGTTATCATCTTTGGCATTGAGATCGTAGTGATCCTGGTCATGGTAGCAGTACTGTATCTGGTAATGACACATACCAATAACGAAGGACCGAAATTCACTGTCTTAGAGACCGAAGAACTCCGTATTCCCGAAGAAGTACAGCAGGATGAGACCATGAAGGGCTATATGAACATCGCATTGTTCGGCGTGGATGCGACGAAGGAAAGCCAGTTGTACAAGGGCAGCCGAAGCGACAGTGTTATGATCGCCAGTGTTAACATGGATACCGGTGATATCAAGCTGGTCAGCGTATATCGTGATACCTACCTGAATATCGGTACCGATTCTTATCAGAAGGCTAACGCAGCTTACTCCTACGGCGGAGCGGAGCAGGCAGTTAAGATGCTGAACATGAACCTGGATATGGATATTACGAATTTTGTAACCGTAGGATATAAGGGACTGAGCGAAGTCATCGATGGTCTGGGCGGTATCTATATTGATGTGGACTCCGAGGAGATCAAGCATATAAATAACTATCAGATCGGTATTGCAGAAGTACTGAAGTGTGACTATACACCGGTAACCGAGACCGGAATGCAGCTGTTGAACGGTCTGCAGGCCACCGCTTACTGTCGTATCCGTTATACCGCAGGTAACGATTTCAAGCGTGCTGCCCGTCAGCGTGAGGTCATTCAGGCAATTGAAGATCAGGCGAAGAAAGCAGACTACGCAACACTTTCCAAGGTATTCAATAATGCGATCGATGATATCTACACCAGCCTGGATTCCAAGGATATCCTGGATCTGTTAAGCAATATTGCAAATTACCGTATTGTGGATGAGGGAGGTTTCCCCGAGGAGACCATGCGTGACACCGGCAACATCGGTGCTAAGGGAAGCTGTGTTATCCCTGTGGATCTTGAGAGCAATGTAGTATGGCTCCATCAGTTCCTGTTTGACGATGCGAACTATACTGTTACCGACAGTGTAAAGGAATACAGCAGAAAGATTAATGCAGACACTTCACCGTACCTGAATAAATAAGCGAACTGGAATACAAGGGAGTCTTCCGAATAGATCGGGGCTCCCTTCTGTTTTAGAAAAAAACTTGTGTAACCGACTGCGATAAAGTATAATAAACCAGAGATTGGAAAGTAAGGAGCGCTCTGTCATGGAGATCGATGTGATTATTCCTCTGTATAAACCGGGGAAAGAATTATTTACATTACTGGATAAGCTTGGCAGTCAGAGCGTGCCGGTACATCAGGTGATCCTCTTAAATACGGAGGAGAAGTATTTTGAACAGCTGATCTACGGAACCAGATTTTTAGAGCAGTATCAGAATATAAAAGTATATCATGTATCCAAACGGGAATTCGACCATGGCGGAACCAGACGGATGGGCGTGAAAAAGTCTTCCGCCGATGTCTTTGTCATGATGACGCAGGATGCCATGCCGGTAGATAATAAGCTGATAGAAAATCTTATCGAACCTCTGCAGGGCAGCACCGCAGTCTCCTATGCCAGACAGCTGCCGAGAAAAGATTCTACACCGGTAGAAAGCTACACCAGAGAATTCAATTATCCGGACAAATCCCGGATCAAATCTGCGGAAGATCTTAAGACCCTGGGTATCAAGACTTTTTTCTGTTCTAATGTGTGTGCGGCATATCGCAGGGAGATTTATGAGGAACTGGGCGGATTTGTCAGACATACCATATTTAATGAAGACATGATCTACGCGGCGAAGGCAGTGGAAGCCGGCTATTCGATCGCTTATGCAGCGGATGCTGAGGTTGTACACTCCCATAACTATACCAATGGGCAGCAGTTCCATAGGAATTTCGATCTGGGGGTATCCCAGGCAGAGCACCCGGAAGTGTTCGCAGCGTATCCTTCGGAATCTGAAGGAAAACGGATGGTGAAAGATGTGACGGCATATCTGCGGGAACAACATATGACCGCAAAATTGCCCCATTTTTATATACAATGTGCCTGTAAATATGCAGGTTATCTATTAGGTAAGAATTATCGCAGGCTCCCGAAAAAATGGGTCCTTGCTTTTACTTCCAACAAAGAATACTGGAAACAGAACAGAAAGGATGCATGACTATGTGTGGTATCGTAGGATATATTGGAACAGAACAGGCAGCACCGATCATTTTAGATGGTCTGTCCAAACTGGAGTACCGTGGATATGATTCTGCAGGTATGGCTATTTTCGATGGTGAGAAGATCAACACGAAAAAGGCAGTGGGAAGACTGAAGGTTTTAGAGAATCTGACCCATGGCGGTGCAAATATGAAGGGAACTTCCGGTATCGGACATACCCGTTGGGCAACTCATGGCGCTCCCAGTGACATCAACTCCCATCCCCATATGAACAATGCGGGAACGATCGCCGTAGTACACAACGGAATTATCGAGAATTATATTCCCCTGAAGAAAAAGATGCAGGATAAGGGCTATCAGTTCGTATCCGAGACAGATACCGAGGTACTGGCACATCTGTTAGACTACTATTATAAAGGAAACCCCCTGGAAGCCATCACCAAGGTGCTTCACCGTGTGGAAGGATCTTATGCACTGGGAATTATGTTTGCAGACCAGCCGGATAAGATCTTCGCAGCCCGTAAGGACAGTCCTCTGATCGTAGGTAAGAGTGAAAATGGCAGCTTTATCGCTTCCGATGTTCCCGCTATTTTGAAATACACCAGAACCGTATATTATGTAGACAATCAGGAAGTCGTGGAATTACAGCAGGATGGTCTGCGTTTCTTCTCCGTAGATGAAGAAGAATTAGAAAAACAGCCGGTTACCATCGACTGGGATGCCAATGCGGCCGAGAAGGCAGGCTATGAGCACTTCATGCTGAAGGAGATCTACGAGCAGCCTAAGACCATCAACGATACCATTTCTCCCCGTATCAAGGATAATGATATCGTCATCGAAGAACTGAATATGAGCGATGAGGAGATTAAGGAGATCACAAAGATCCATATTGTGGCATGCGGTTCCGCATATCATACCGGTGTTACCGCAAAATATGTCATTGAAGGACTGGCAAGAATCCCGGTAGAAGTGGACGTGGCAAGCGAATTCCGTTATCGAGATCCTATCCTGCAGAAGGGCAATATGGTCATCGTCATCAGCCAGTCCGGTGAGACGGCGGATACTCTGGCAGCATTACGGGAATCCAAGGAAAAGGGCTTCAAGGTACTGGGTATCGTCAATGTCGTCGGCAGTTCCATCGCCAGAGAGGCTGACAGTGTTATGTACACCTGGGCAGGTCCCGAGATCGCCGTTGCAACGACCAAGGCTTACAGTGCACAGCTGACCGCACTTTACATGCTGGCTATGAAGTTCGCCAAGGTGCGTGGAACCGTTGATCAGGAGAAGTTCGCCGGAATGTTGGCTGACCTGAGATGTCTGCCGGATCAGATCGAACTGCTGCTGGGACAGAAGGAGAAGATCCAGCATTTCGCCAACCGTTATGTGGGCGCAAGAGATATCTTCTTCATCGGACGTGGCATTGACTATGCGATTTCCCTGGAGGGATCCCTGAAGTTAAAAGAGATCTCCTATATTCATTCCGAGGCTTATGCAGCCGGAGAACTGAAGCATGGCACCATTTCCCTGATCGAAGATGGCACCCTGGTAGTGGCTTTGGCAACCCAGCCGGCTCTGTTCCAGAAGACTATCAGTAATATGGTAGAGGTAAAGGCAAGAGGCGCTTTTGTCATGGCGGTTACCATCGAGGGCAACAAAGCAATTGAGAAGGCAGCGGATTATGTGGTATACATTCCCGAGACGAATCCGTACTTTACTAATTCACTGGCAATCATTCCTCTGCAGCTGTTTGCTTACTATGTGGCAGTGGGACGTGGCTGCGATGTAGATAAGCCCAGAAACCTGGCAAAATCCGTTACGGTTGAATAACAAGAAAAATCCGGAGAGGTGAAAACTTCTTCGGATTTTTTGATCTTTCATAATTGCTTCAGAAAGTTGTCACAATTCGGTCACAATTGACGGTTATACTGTGTTCATAAGGTGAGAGGAAGAACTGAAATAACAACAAAGAATGGTGAAAAGAGTTTCTCACTTATAGATTAGATAGGAGGAAGCATTATGTACGAGAATGATAATTTTTCCGGTTACGAAACCGGCAATGAAAATACAACCGGTACATTCAGTGGCGTAAGCGCTGCGGAAAGTGCAAATGGTTACACCACATACCAGATGGGCGGAAGCAACGGCAGCAATACAGAGCCTAAGAACACCAAAAAGCATGGAGGTTATTTCCGGAAAGCTATGGTAAGTGTCAGCCTGGGACTTTTCTTCGGACTGTTTGCCGGCATCGGGTTCTATGCGGTACAGCAGGGTACCGGGATGCTTAAGACTGATACGGATACCGCAGTGGTAAGTGAGGTTGCTTCGGAAACTGCAACAGAGAGTAGTCAGAGTACACCGCAGCTTGCGACCAACGTTACTTATGTAGAATCCGATGTGTCCGATGTGGTAGAGAAAGTAATGCCTGCCATGGTATCTATTGTGAATAACTTTACCGAGACAGCCAATGTTTTCGGACAGCAGTATACACAGGAAGAAGCAGCCAGCGGTTCCGGTATTATCGTAGGCAAGACCGATGATGAATTACTGATCGTATCTAACAACCACGTAGTAGAGAGCGCAGATACACTGACCGTTACTTTTATCGACGGCAGTGAAGCACAGGCACAAGTAAAAGGACTGGATTCCGATATGGATCTGGCAGTGATCGCAGTATCTTTAAATGATC
>ERZ1026776.372-NODE-372-length-32176-cov-6.534137_pt1 | contig 32176 bp, 27 predicted proteins | sample MGYA00380125_ERZ1026776 | MGnify/ENA primary metagenome ERZ1026776 (study PRJEB33269, sample SAMEA4719761) | human gut metagenome | biome: human-associated habitat; feature: organic feature; material: feces | place: Cameroon | collected 2013-10 ...
TTACTTAAAACGGCTTTTGGAACCGGGGCATCCCTGAAAATTTCAGTTGTATTCGATTGCATAAATCGTTCTCCTTATCTTTGTGATTATTTTTCAGTCAAATAAATATGTTAACATACGGTAAAATCAGATTCAATGAAAAGATAGAATTTGTGCATTTTTTTTCGTGCAAAGTAAAAAATGTGTGCATTTATTATGAAAATGTACTATAATATTAAAGACTGTGAATAACTATAGGTCAGAAAGGTAACAAAATGGCAAAGAAATTTTATGCTGTGAAAAGAGGTGTTCGACCGGGAGTATATGAAACATGGTCTGCCTGCGAACCGTTTGTGAAAGGTTTTCCAGGAGCAATCTTTAAGAGCTTTCCGACAAGATGGGAAGCGGAGGCATTTGTAGGCGGAGAATGTGTGAAGGAAGAATCAAAGAATACCGATGCGAATATCGCATATGCATTTGTGGATGGTTCTTTCAACAGTGCCACACAGGTATATGGGTATGGTGGATTTCTGATGGATCATGGTATGCGGTATGTCTTACAGGGACATGGCAATGATTCAGATATGGCATCCATGCGGAATGTGGCAGGTGAGATACTGGGTGCGATGGCGGCAGTGAAGCTTGCAGTGGAAAAAGGATTACCAGAATTGGCAATTTATTATGATTATCTTGGAATCGAGATGTGGGCAACCGGAGGTTGGAAGCGGAACAAGATCGGAACGATTGCATATTATGAATATATGCAACAGGTGAGGGACAAGATCCGTATCACATTTATAAAAGTAAAAGGGCATTCCGGTGTGGATGGAAACGAAGAAGCAGACCGTCTGGCAAAACAGGCAGTTGGTATCACCGGATAGCGTATGCGAGAGATTAAGTTTAAGTAAGATAGAAAAGTGGAGATGAAAGATGAAATTTCAGGTTAGTAATTTATTTCGGAAGAAAGATGAACCGGCAGAAAATAATGCAGTAGAAGCAGAGACATATGTGGCAGAGGAAGCAAAGAATGCAGAAGCAGAGGGAACACCGGAGCAGACAGCAGCTACCACAGTGGAAGAAGTGACTGTATGTCCAAAATGTAAGCAGGAGTTCAAGAAGTCTGCAATCAAGGATAACTACAATGTATGTATCGCATGTGGATATCATTATGTGGTTTCCGCAGAGAAGCGTGTCCGTCTGTTGGTAGATCCGGGGACGTTCAAGCCGCTTCGTTGCAAGGTTGCATTTTCTAATCCATTGGATATGCCGGAGTATGAAGAGAAGATTGAACGCTTGCAGGAAAAGACAGGACTTGAAGAAGCGGTATATACCGGTGTTGGTAAGATTGACGGGAACGAAGCAGTCATTGCGGTCATGAGCAGTAAGTTCCTGATGGGAAGCATGGGTATGGCTGTCGGTGAGAAGGTTACAAATGCAGTGGAATATGCAGACAAAAAACATCTTCCGCTAATTATATTTACCGCAAGTGGCGGGGCACGTATGCAGGAGGGAATTTTATCCCTGATGCAGATGGCAAAGACGAGTGCGGCAATTGAGAAGTTCAGTGAGCATGGTGGACTGTATATTTCCTATCTGACACATCCGACAACCGGAGGTGTGACTGCCAGCTTTGCAACGTTAGGAGATATCACACTGGCAGAGCCGGATGCCTTGATCGGATTTGCCGGACCGCGTGTAATCGAGCAGACGATCGGTCAGAAGCTTCCGGATGGTTTCCAGCGTTCGGAGTTCCAGATGGCACATGGATTTGTAGATCAGATCGTGCCGAGAGATAAGATGCGGGAAGTCATCTCCCATATTTTACGTTTACATGCGAAGAAAGGAAGATAATCATGATTAAAGAGATAGATGAGAGAATTACGGAAATCGATAAAGAAATCGAAGAGATCATGTCAAGTGATCTCGTAGATGAGGCAAAGGTATATGTCCTGAAAAGGGAACGTCATGATCTGATACATATGTGTAAAAATCTGAACAGCCATGACAAGGTATATCTTGCGCGTCATAAGAAACGTCCGAAGATCACGGAGTATGTTGATGCAATTTTTGATGATTTCTTCGAGCAAAAAGGGGATGCACTCGGCAAGGAGGATGCAAGTATCTATGGAGGTATTGCAACCTATCATGGAATCCCTGTGACAGTGATCGGACACCGTAAGGGCAATGATCTGGCAGAGAATATGAAATGTAATTTTGGTATGCCGGGACCGGAAGGGTATCGGAAAGCACTTCGCTTGATGAAGCAGGCAGAGAAGTTTGGCAGACCGATTATTACATTTATCGATACACCGGGTGCGTATCCGGGATTAGAAGCAGAGAACAATGGACAGGGTAGTGCCATTGCAGTAAATCTTGCGAAGATGAGTGCACTGAAGGTGCCGGTAATCGCAGTTGTAACCGGAGAGGGAAGCTCCGGCGGTGCGCTTGCCATCGGTGTGGCAAACAGTGTGTTGATGCTTGAAAATGCGGTATATTCCATTCTTTCCCCGGAAGGTTATGCTTCGATTCTGTGGAAAGATTCTTCGCGGAGCGAGGAAGCAGCAGAGATGATGAAACTGACTGCACAGGATCTGAAGGAGTTTGGCGTAATCGATGATATCATTCCGGAGCCAATCGGCGGTGCACATCTGAATCATAAGGTTGTATTCAAGGCAACTGATCGTGCAATCAAGAAAGAACTTGACAAATACATCAAGATGAACCCGGATGAAGTTGCGAAGCACCGTTATAAGAAATTCAGAACGATCGACAATAAATATCTGCATGTAATCTAAGATGATCGTGTAGGAAGAGAGTGACAGAGAGTAAGAGGAAAGATAAGATGAAAGAAGGCTTACATATTGTAGGTATGGGACATTATGCCCCGGAACACGTAGTGACAAATGATGATTTAAGTAAGATTGTAGATACAAATGATGAGTGGATCTCCAGCCGTACCGGTATCCGCAGAAGACATTTTATTACAGAAGAGAAGAATCAGGATATGGCAATCGCGGCTGCAAAGATGGCAATCGAGGATGCAGGCATTGATAAATCTGAGATTGGTGTTGTGATTGTAGCGACGATTCGTCCGGATCATATGACACCTTCGATGGCATGTATGGTACAAAAGGAATTAGAACTTCCACAGGATATTCCTTGTTTTGATATCAATGCAGCATGCTCGGGATTTATGTATGGTGTACAGATTGCAAGAGGTATGTTGCTTCAGAGTGACAAGAAATATGGCGTTGTAGTCGGCAGTGAGACATTGTCCAAGATTCTGGATATGAATGACAGAAGTACATGTATTCTGTTCGGAGACGGTGCGGGTGCTGCTGTTGTTGAGCTTTCCGATTCTCATCGGTATTTCGGAATTCTTGGCGCAAAGGGTGATGATGTTGTACTGGAGTGCAGCAACGAAGATCTGCAGCCACGTCACGTCAGCATGCTCGGCAGTGAAGTGTTCAAGTTTGCGGTAAGTACCGTTCCGAAGACGGTTATGCAGCTTCTGGAGAAAGCTGGTGTGACAGCCGATGATATTGACCTATATGTCTGCCATCAGGCGAATAAGCGTATCATTGAGTCCGTGGCAAAGAAATGTAAACAGAGCATGGACAAGTTTTATATCAATCTGGATGAGTATGGAAATACAAGTTCTGCAAGTATTCCAATCGCACTTTCCGAGATGAATCAGAAGGGCATGATCAAACCTGGCATGAAGATGATCTGCGTGGGATTTGGCGGCGGTCTGACATGGGGCGGCGCATATTTGGAATTTTAACAGACTTAGGTAGTTGTAGATAACAGGAGGATGAAGATGAGATTAAATGAATTCCTTGGAATCAAGTATCCGATTATTCAGGGTGGAATGGCGAACATCGCACTTGGCGAATTTGCAGCCGCTGTCAGCAATGCCGGTGGACTCGGACTGATTGCATCCGGTGGATTTGATGCAGAGCGTATCCGTGAGGAAATTAAGAAGTGCCGTGCTTTGACTGATAAGCCGTTCGGTGTGAATCTGATGCTGATGAATCCGGATGTTGACAACATCGCGAAGATGTTAGTGGAGGAGAAGGTCGATGTAATCACAACCGGAGCCGGAAGCCCGGAGAAATATGTGGCTGACTGGAAAGCGGTTGGTACAAAGGTAATCCCGGTTGTCAGTGGTGTGGCTCTTGCAAAGCGTATGGAGCGTATGGGCGTAGATGCACTGATCGCAGAAGGCGGCGAGAGTGGCGGACATGTCGGTGAGATGACAACGATGACACTCGTGCCGATGGTTGTCGATGCAGTCAATATCCCGGTTATTGCAGCCGGTGGTATCGCAGACGGCAGAGGCATGGTTGCGGCATTTGCGCTTGGTGCAATCGGTGTACAGATCGGAACCGTGCTGCTTGCCAGTGAAGAGTGTCCAATTCATATCAACTACAAGGAAGCAGTCATCAAAGCAAAAGATAACGGAACAGCAGTGACCGGTAGATCCAGTGGAGCACCGGTACGTGTAATCAAAAACCAGATGGCACGGGAATATCTGAAGATGGAAGGCAAGGGCGTTCCTAGAGAAGAGTTAGAACAGTTAACGCTTGGTTCTCTCCGGAAAGCTGTCCTGGATGGAGATACAAAGAACGGTTCTCTGATGGCTGGTCAGGTGTGTGGTCTTGTAAAGGAGATAAAGCCGGTAGCAGAGATTCTGAAAGGACTGTATGATGATTCTGTTGCAGAGCTTGCAAAGCTGAATGCAGAGGGCATTTAGACACGATATAATTTTTAAAAATTACAATCATAGATATGATAAGCAGGAGGAAATTATGAAGATCGGTTTTTTATACGCTGGACAGGGTGCGCAGCATGTCGGAATGGGAAAAGATCTCTATGAGGCATATCCGGAGTTCCGCGAAGTATTTGACAATGTAAAGCTTGATTTTGATGTGAAAGAGTGCTGTTTTGACGGTCCAATTGAGAAGCTTGGACAGACAAGATATACACAGCCATGCATGGTTGCCTTTGCAGTTGGTGTGACAAAGATTCTTGCAGCAAAGGGCATCGTACCGGAGATTGCAGCCGGACTTTCCCTCGGTGAGTATTCCGCACTCTATGCGGCAGGTGTATTTGAAGAACAGCAGGTCATCGACCTTGTTGCATACCGTGGAAAATCCATGGAAGAGGCAGTTACCGGCAGAGACACCGGTATGATTGCAGTTATGAATCTCGACCGAGAGACAATCAAGGCATGCTGCAAGCAGGCAGAGGAAGAATTCGCAGACAGCGAGTTCCATATCGCTGAGGTTGCAAATTACAATACACCGGTTCAGGTGACTGTATCTGGTGATACACCGGTTATTACAAGAGCCGGAGAGCTGATGATGGAGAAGGGTGCAAGAAGAATCGTGCCTGTCGCAGTCAGCGGACCATTCCATACATCTTTGATGAAACCGGCGGGGGATAAGCTTGCGGAGCGTTTTAAGAACGAGCATTTCGGAGAGATGAAGTTCCCGGTACTGTTTAATGCAACCGGTAAGGAGCTTGCAGCAGATAAGACAATCCCTCAGATGCTTGAAACACAGGTACAGAGCAGCGTATATTTTGAGGATTCTATCAAGTATATGATTGAGCAGGGCGTTGATACATTTATCGAGGTTGGCCCGGGAAAGACACTTTCCGGATTCGTGAAGAAGATTGATCGCAGCTTCGCTACTTATTCTGTAGAGGATATTGATTCATTAAATGCACTACTTACAGCGCTTGGAAAGTAAATTTGGAGGGAATCTATGACATTAGAGAATAAAACAGCCATTGTCACAGGCGGCAGCCGTGGAATCGGACGTGCAATCTGTGTTGCACTTGCACAGGCAGGTGCCAATGTCGTAACTTGTTATGCACATGGCGCAGCCGGTGCCGAAGAGACAGTAAAGTTGTGTGAGACATATGGTGTAAAGGCATCTGCGATTCAGGCGGATGTTGCAAAAAATGAAGATGTGCAGGCATTCGTGGCAAAGGTGAAAGAAGAATATGGAAGTATTGATATCTTAGTGAACAATGCAGGTATCACGAAGGATAATCTGATGCTGAAGATGACAGAGGAAGATTTTGAGCAGGTCATTGATACGAACTTAAAGGGTGCATTTTTGTGCATCAAGCATGTATCGAAGATCATGCTTAAGCAGAAGCGTGGACATATCATCAACATCAGCAGCGTGGTCGGTGTCCGTGGAAATGCAGGACAGGTGAACTACGCTTCCAGCAAGGCAGGTTTGATCGGTATGACGAAGTCTGTTGCAAAGGAAATCGGTTCCCGTGGCATTACCGTGAATGCGGTGGCACCGGGATTTATTGAGACAGATATGACAGCAAAGCTGCCGGAGGCTGTTGTGGAAGAGAACTTAAAGAGTATTCCGATGAAGAAGCTTGGAAAAGTGGAAGATGTTGCAAATCTTGTCCGTTTTCTGGCAAGTGATGATGCAAGTTATATTACCGGTCAGGTCATCTGTGTAGATGGTGGTATGGCAATGTAGGAGGGAAAAAATGAGCAGAAGAGTTGTAATTACAGGTTTAGGAACTGTAAACCCTTTGGGAAATAACGTTGAGACAACATGGGACAATGTAAAAAAAGGTGTCTGTGGAATTGATGAGATTACAAGAATCGATACGACAGACCATGCAGTGAAGCTTGCCGGTGAGGTAAAGGATCTGGATGTGACAGCCGTGATTGACAAGAAGGATGCCAGACGTATGGATCGTTTTGCACAGTATGCAGTTGTTGCAGCGGATGAGGCATTCAAACAGAGCGGACTGGATATGGAGAAGGAAGATGCGGAACGTTGTGGAGTCATCTTCTCCAGCGGTATCGGTGGCATGGAAGTTACAGAGAAGAACTATCAGACTGGTGAGAGACGTGGTTTTGATAAGATCTCCCCATTTTATATTCCGATGACAATTGCGAATATGGGTGCCGGAAATATTGCAATCCGTTTCGGATTTAAGGGTATCTGTTCTTCCGTTGTAACTGCCTGTGCATCCGGTAACAATGCAATCGGAGACAGTTTCCATTATATTCGTGATGGCTATGCAGATGTTATGATCTGCGGTGGTTCTGAGGCAGCAATTACAGATATGGCGATCGGTGGATTTACAGCTATGCAGGCATTGAATACAACAACCGATAAGAACCGTGCTTCGATTCCGTTTGATAAGGAACGGGCAGGTTTTGTTATGGGTGAAGGTGCAGGTGCACTTGTATTGGAAGAGTATGAGCATGCAAAGGCACGTGGTGCCCAGATCTATGGTGAGGTCGTTGGATATGGCGCAACGTGTGATGCATATCATATCACAGCCCCATGTCCGGATGGTGCAGGCGGAGCAGCCTGTATGGCAATGGCAGTGAAGGATGCAGGTATCAAGCCGGAGCAGGTTGGCTATATCAATGCACATGGTACATCCACACACTTAAATGATGCCGGTGAGACGATGGCAATCAAGAAGACATTTGGCGAGCATGCGTACAAGCTGATGGTAAGCTCTACAAAGTCTATGACCGGACATCTGCTCGGTGGTAGTGGTGCGGTGGAAGCGGTTATCACAACACTTGCATTGCATGATGGATTTATCCCTGCAACGATTAACTATCAGGTACCGGATGAGGAATGTGATCTGGATATCGTCCCAAATGAAGGCAGAAATGTACAGGTAGAGTATGCGCTTTCGAACTCGCTTGGATTTGGCGGACACAACGCAAGTATTCTGTTGAAGAAGTTTTAAGTGTGATTGCAGGACAAAGGAGAAGAAGATGGAATTAAATTCAAATCAGATACAGGAGATTTTGCCACATCGTTATCCGTTCCAGTTAGTAGACCGGATTACTGATTTTGAACCGGGCAAATGGGCGAAGGGTGTGAAATGCGTATCCGTGAATGAGATGCAGTTTCTGGGACATTTTCCAACACAGCATGTTATGCCGGGTGTACTTGTGATTGAGGCGCTCGCACAGGTTGGTGCGATTGCAATTTTATCTGAGGAAGAACACAAAGGAAAGACCGCATTTTTCGGTGGTATAAAGAATGCGAGATTCAAGAAACAGATCACACCGGGTGATGTAATCGAGATGGAATGTGAGATTATAGACCAGAAGGGACCGATCGGTTCCGGAAAGGCTGTCGCAAAGGTAGATGGAAAAGTTGCAGTAACGGCAGAACTTACATTTGTCGTAGGCGCATAAATCGTGTATAATAATAGGGCTGTCGCTGACAGCTCTATTTTTTAAGGAGTAAAATAATAGATGGGAGAAAAGAAATTAACGAATCGGAGTCTTGTTCCGGTACTTTCTGTTGCGGGTTCAGATTGTTCCGGTGGCGCTGGCATACAGGCAGATCTTAAAACGATGCTTGCAAATGACTGTTATGGTATGTCAGTCATCACTGCATTGACTGCGCAAAACACGATGGGAGTCACCGATATTATGGATGTGACACCTGAGTTCCTGCGGAAACAGATTGATGCAGTGTTTTTGGATATTCCGCCGAAAGCTGTGAAGATTGGCATGGTATCGGATAAAACCCTGATAAATACGATTGCAGAAGCAATGAATGATTGGCATGCAGAAAATATTGTTGTGGATCCGGTGATGGTTGCAACAAGCGGAAGCCGGTTGTTAAAGGAGGATGCGATTTCCTGTCTGACAGAAAGACTTCTTCCACTTGCGACACTGATTACACCGAATATCCCGGAAGCAGAGCTGCTTACCGGAATGCCGATTCAGTCCAAATCGGATATGGAACAGGCGGGAAGATGTCTGTATGACAGATTTCATTCCCATGTGCTGATCAAGGGTGGACATGCAGTTGAGGATGCCAGTGATGTATTAGTTGGAAAAGAAGTGGTCTGGTTTCATGGTTTACGTATCGACAATCCAAATACACATGGAACCGGATGTACCTTATCCTCTGCGATTGCATGTGGACTGGCAAAAGGATATTCGGTTGCGCAGAGTATCGGTCATGCAAAAAGTTATCTTAGTGGAGCGCTTTCGTCAGACCTTGATCTTGGCAGAGGAAGTGGACCAATCGACCATGGATGGCAGATCCAGGAAAGCATTTGCTCCATATAGATTGTTTTTCAAAAAATGACGTGAGAGTAAAAGAGAAAAGTCAGGTTAAAATCTGGAGAATAAACAGAATATGAAGATAAAAAAAGAACAGTTACAGGTCTATGCTGTAACAGATACAAAATCAATCAGAAAAGAACGATATGCAACCCTATATGATGCTGTGGAAGCGGCAATCAGGGGTGGTGCGACGATTGTGCAGCTGCGGGAAAAGGAACTTTCCGAAGATGCATTTCTTGCAGAGGCAACGGAGATTAAGAAACTGACGCAGAGATATGGTGTTCCGCTTATTATCAACGATAATGTGTCACTCGCAAAAGCCTGTCAGGCAGATGGCGTACACTTGGGACAGGGCGATATGCAGGTCGAAGCGGCACGTGCAATCCTTGGAGATACAGCAATCATCGGAGTATCTGCTCATAATGTGGAGGAAGCATTGCTTGCGGAAAAGCAGGGGGCCGATTACCTTGGCTCCGGTTCTGTCTTTGGAACGACTACCAAGCAAGATGTGACGGAGCTTCCTTTGAAGACGTTGCGTGACATCTGTCGTGCTGTGCAGATTCCGGTTGTGGCAATTGGAGGTGTCAGCGCAGAAAATATCGATCAGCTTGTTGGCTGTGATGTGGCTGGTGTCGCGGTGGTGTCTGCGATCTTCGCGCAGGAGGAAATCGAGGGAGCTGCGAAGAAGCTTACGGCACAAGTGCAGGAGATGCTTGAGATGACGGAACAGTTTGATGCACTATATCAGAAGCTGAAACCGCTTTTACAAGGTAAGAAGGGTGTGCTTTTTGATATGGATGGGACACTGATTGACAGTATGCCGATGTGGCGGATGCTGGATGTGGAATACATCGGTCGATATGGTATCAGCCCGGATGCGGAGTTTCATCATCAGGTGGCAACGATGACACTTATTCAGGCGGCGCATTTTATTAAAGAACGGTTTGATATTCCGAAGACCGCAGAGGAAATCTTTGATGATTTCCAGAATATGGTAATAGAGGAATACAGGGATACGATTCCCCTAAAGCCATATGCCCGTGAACTTGTTAAGTGGATGAAACGGGATGGCTATAAGGTGGCGGTCGCAACGGCAAACGAGATTCATTTAAGTGAGATGGTACTAGAACGGACCGGACTTATAGCGGATGTTGATACGATCGTCAGCTGTACGATGGCAGGAGCGAGTAAGGAATCGCCGGCAGTATATGAGCTTGCCTGTGCAAATATGGAGATTGTTCCGGAAAAGTGTGTGATATTTGAGGACAGCCTGCGGGCTATGTATACAGCGAAGAAAGCCGGATTCGTGACGGTTGCGGTTTATGATGATGTGGCAAAGGACAGCTGGGAAGAGATCTGCCGGATTACAGATGAACAGGTGGTGCTTGAATAATGGATAAAAAGAAAAAAACAGAGATACAGACAAGTTGTGATACATGTGCATATCTGATTTATGACGATGAATATGAGGAGTATGTCTGTGATGTGAGCATGGATGAGGATGAGATTGCACGGTTGTATGGGGACAGCCATTATACCTGCCCATATTATAAGAACGGTGATGAGTATCGGGTAGTACGTCACCAGATGTGATGTAATGAAGCATATTATAATAAATTGAAAGGAAAAACAAAAAGATGAAGAAAAATATAGTATTGATCGGTATGCCTGGAAGCGGAAAAAGCACGATCGGCGTACTGCTTGCCAAAGCAATCAATTATCATTTTATTGATGGAGACCTGTTGATCCAGAGACAGGAAGGAAAGACATTGGTCGACATTATAAATGAGAAAGGAATAGATGCGTTTCTTTCAATTGAAAATCAGGTATTGCGGGATATCAACACGGAAGCATCTGTCATTGCAACCGGCGGAAGTGCGATTTTTTCGGAAGAGGCAATGAATCATTTAGGTGAGCAGGGGCTGATCGTATATCTTGATGTAAGCTGCGAGGAGATCATCCGCCGTGTCAACAATATCTCAACACGTGGTATCGCGATGAAGCCGGGAAAGACACTGGCAGATCTGTATGCAGAGCGCAAACCGTATTATGAGAAATATGCGCAACTCACAATTCCTTGCGATGGAAAGACAATGGAAGAGTGTGTACAGGCGATTAAGGTGATGGTGGATAATCCGGTGCATGCATGTTAGTACATACACATAAAAAAAGAATTTCGGGAAATACTACTTCGGAAAGGAGTAGTATTTTTTATGCTTGAAAATTATGTGAGAACCGACCTTGCGTTGGAATTAAAAGATGATATTTCTGAGAAAAATGATATTGCAGGTGTCAGTGTGCAGACATATGAAGATACAGAGTATAATCTGATCAAAACACATATTCGCGTTTTGAATCAGGAAGGTGCAAAACGATTAGGAAAACCGATTGGCAATTATATTACGTTGGAGAGCAATCGGTTGAGTTCGGATGATGAAGATATTCATATGCCATGCGTACTCGCATTGCATGAGGTATTACGGGAATTGCTGAAGGGAGCAAAACGTGTTTTTGTGATTGGGCTAGGAAACCGGAATATTACACCGGATGCACTTGGACCAAGTGTTGTGGATCATTTATATATTACGAGACATCTGTTACGGGAAGGTGTTGTTTATAATTCTATGGAGATTTCTGCACTTTGCCCTGGGGTAATGGCACAGACAGGAATTGAAACAAGCACGATTATACAATCACTATGCAGTGAAGTGAATCCGGATGTAGTGATATGTATTGATGCGCTTGCGGCACGGGAAGCGGAACGATTGAATACAACGATACAGGTATGCGATACCGGAATCACACCGGGGGCAGGAGTTGGAAATCGTCGGTTATCGTTAAATGAAGAGACTTTGGGAGTTCCGGTTGTTGCAATCGGTGTGCCAACAGTTATTTCCATGCCGGCTATGATCAGCCATGCAGTCGAGGGATTGTTAGAAAAACTACCATTATCCGTACTACGTCAGTACGAAAAAGAAATAGGGGAGTTTGTTCAGACACCGGCGGTATCATCCATGTTTGTGACTCCGAAAAATATTGATGAATTAATTAGGCGTGTCAGCTATACGATCTCAGAGGCAATCAACCGGTTTCTAACATAATACATGTATCTGTGCATATATTATGGTATGGAGAAAAAGTATGTAAAAATTGGACTAATCAGCATCATCATTTTGTCTGGGATAGGAATATGGCTTGAAAGACAGGACAATGCTGTTTTGGCACAGGTGAAGTATCTTCTGAAAGAAGGAGTAGTTCCATCGCTTTATTCGGGAAATACAGATTCGAATCTGCAGACAGCCTTTTTTCCTGTGCTTACAAACATTATGGATGAGTCAGAGGATGCATCCTGGGACAGAGTTGCAATCGCGGCACCGGTTGATACAAGTGATGTATTTTCGGATGAGAGTTCCCAGGCAAGTGCGGAAGAGGTCATTGAAGATCAGAATCCTGCTACTTCATCCGATGCAATTATGGAAACGATTAACACAGAACCATTATCGGTTCCGCATGCGATTACATATTCTATGGAACAGCTGCAAAATTATAATTTTCTTGTGCAGAATTGCTATACAATTGATAGTTCAACGAATGTCGCTGCAGAGGAGTTATCGGCGGATTCACTGTTAAAAGAGGATTTTCATATCGATACTTCATCCGGTGACTATAAAGTATTGATTTATCATACCCATGGAAGTGAGGCCTTTTCGGACAGCCGTCCCGGAGTGACAGAGGACACTGTCATTGGTGTCGGGGATGAGCTGACGCGGATTTTGGAGGATGATTATGGAATTCCGGTGTATCATGATCGTACGGTGTATGATGTTGTCGATGGTGTGGAAGACCGCAGCCAGGCATATGATTATGCAAGTGATGGGATCGACGCTATTTTGGAACAGTATCCGTCCATAGAGGTTGTACTGGATATTCATAGAGATGGTGTGCGGGATGAGGTTCGGCTGGTGCGTGAAATTGATGGACTTCCAACGGCACAGATTATGTTTTTAAATGGTATGAGTCGTACAAATGAAAATGGAGAGATTGATTATCTATATAATCCATATCGACAAGACAATCTGGCTTTTAGTCTGCAGATGCATCTGGCTGGCAAGGCAATGTATGGGGATTTGATGCGGCGCATTTATGTACGTGGGTATTGCTTTAATTTAGATAAGAAAGCGCGTTCATCGTTGATTGAAGTCGGAGCACAGACAAATACTGTTGCGGAAGCAAAAAATGCAATGGTTCCTCTTGGTGCAATTCTCTATAAAGTGCTGATTGCACAAGAGTAGGAAAGTGTGGTATACTTTTGACAATTAAGAGCATACAGTTCATCGCACTTTTCCGGATGAACAAAAATCGGAAATTATGAGGTTATAAAGTATATGGCACATTTGGATAAAAGTAAAATACGAAATTTCTGTATTATTGCACATATTGATCATGGTAAATCGACACTGGCTGACCGGATTATTGAAAAAACCGGACTTTTGACGAGTCGTGAGATGCAGAATCAGGTGTTGGACAACATGGATCTTGAGCGGGAACGTGGAATTACGATCAAGGCACAGTCAGTGCGTATTGTCTACAAAGCAGAAGATGGAGAAGAATACATCTTCAATCTGATTGACACACCGGGACACGTGGATTTTAATTATGAAGTATCCCGGAGTCTGGCAGCCTGCGAGGGCGCTATCCTGATTGTTGATGCGGCACAGGGAATCGAAGCACAGACACTGGCAAACTGTTATCTGGCGGTCGATCATAACCTGGAGATCATGCCGGTTATCAATAAGATTGATCTGCCATCCGCAGATCCGGACCGCGTTGTAGCGGAAATCGAGGATGTAATCGGAATCGAGGCACACGATGCTCCGCGCATTTCTGCCAAAAATGGTACGAATATCGAAGAGGTATTGGAACAGATCGTGACAAAGATTCCGGCACCGGAAGGTGATGCAGATGCACCTTTAAAGGCACTGATTTTTGACAGCTTATATGATGCTTATAAGGGCGTTATTATTTTCTGTCGTGTGTTTGACGGCACCGTGAAAAAGGGAACGAATATCCGTATGATGGCAACCGATGCGGAGGCAGAGGTTGTACAGGTCGGAATTTTTGGAGCCGGACAGTTTATCCCATGTGATGAGCTTTCTGCCGGTATGGTTGGCTATATTACAGCCAGTCTGAAAAATGTAAAGGATACGACAGTTGGAGATACTGTTACAGATGCGGACAACCCATGTACAGAGGCACTTCCGGGTTACAAGAAGGTAAATCCGATGGTTTATTGTGGACTTTATCCGGCAGATGGTGCAAAATATCCGGATTTAAGAGATGCTTTAGAAAAATTACAGTTAAATGATGCATCCTTAAGCTATGAGCCGGAAACTTCCATCGCACTTGGGTTTGGTTTCCGTTGTGGATTCCTTGGACTGCTTCATCTGGAGATTATTCAGGAACGTTTAGAGCGTGAATACAATCTGGATTTGGTTACGACGGCACCGGGCGTTATCTATCGTGTGCATAAGACGGATGGCGAAGTGATGGAGCTCACAAATCCATCAAACCTGCCGGATCCTTCTACGATTGAATATATGGAGGAACCGTTTGTCAGTGCAGAGATCATGGTTACGACGGAATATGTTGGTGCAATCATGCAGCTTTGTCAGGAACGCCGCGGCGTTTACAAGAGTATGGAATATATGGAGACGACACGTGCGCTCTTAAAATATGATTTGCCGTTGAATGAAATCATCTATGATTTCTTTGATGCGTTAAAATCAAGATCGCGAGGATACGCATCGTTTGACTATGAGATGAAGGGGTATGTCCGTTCGGATCTTGTCAAGCTGGATATTCTGATCAACAAAGAAGAGGTCGATGCGCTTTCCTTCATCCTGCACAAGGATACTGCCTATGAGCGAGGCAGAAAGATGTGTGAGAAGCTAAAGGAGGAGATTCCGAGACAGCTCTTTGAGATTCCGATTCAGGCAGCCATCGGTTCTAAGGTTATTGCCAGAGAGACCGTTAAGGCGATGCGTAAAGATGTGCTTGCAAAATGCTATGGCGGTGATATTTCACGTAAGAGAAAGCTCTTGGAGAAGCAGAAGGAAGGAAAGAAGCGTATGCGTCAGGTCGGAAATGTAGAAATTCCGCAGAAGGCGTTTATGAGTGTACTGAAGTTAGATGAGGAGTAGGATAACGAATGAAAAAATATGTGAGCTTATACGTTCATATACCATTTTGTGTTGTTAAATGTAAATATTGTGATTTCCTGTCATTTGACGGGGAAAGTTATGGTACGATGCTTCGCTATGTAGATTGTCTCTGTCAGGAGATTAAGATGTATGCACCGATTGTAGCGGATTACAGTGTGCGAAGCATCTTTATCGGTGGCGGAACACCATCTTTGCTGGATGAATCGCTGGTTACTAATATTATGGCTTTTATTCGCCGATATTTCCATGTCGAGAAGAATGCCGAAGTGACGATTGAGGCGAATCCCGGAACGCTTCGCCATCAGAAGTTAAATGGCTATAAATCTGCTGGCATTAACCGGATTAGTATTGGATTACAGTCCTGTGATGATGATATGTTAAAGAAGTTGGGACGAATCCATAATTTTGATCAGTTTGTGGCAAGCTACAATGCGGCAAGACGTGCTGGATTTCAGAATATTAATATCGATATTATGTCCGGGCTTCCGGGGCAGACAATCCATACTTATGTTGATACATTGTCACGTGTGATTGAATTTGGACCTGAACATATATCTGCATATTCTCTGAGCATTGAAGAGGGGACTCCGTTTGCAAGGGATCCGCAGATTTTAAATGAGCTTCCGCCGGAGATGGTGGATCGACGGATGTATGAGATTACGAAGCAGCTTTTAGCGGCACATGGGTATGATCGTTACGAATTTTCGAATTATGCAAAACCGGGGTATGAATGCAAGCATAATATGGTATATTGGACCGGTGGGGAATATATAGGTTTTGGTATTGGTGCATCTTCCTATTTCCAGGGAAAACGATTCAACAATATGCGGGATATCTTCAAGTACATTGAATTGATGGAGAATCTATCAGATCAATTCGTGGAAATGGATAATATGGAACTTTTGTATAATGACACAACCCGGAATTTACGGGAAAAGGTAACGAATATCTACATAGATGCTCGTATGGAAGAGTTTATGTTTCTTGGACTTCGGATGACTTGCGGAGTGAGTAGGGAGGATTTCAAGGAACGGTTCAATAAAGACATTTATGAGGTATATGGAAGTGTGCTGAACAAATATATCAGTGAAGGATTTATGGCAACTGCGGGAGACCGTATTTTCCTGACTGATGCAGGTATTGATGTAAGTAATGTAATTCTGGCGGATTTCCTGCTTGATTCTTAAATGAATCGGGAAGATTGGATTACTTTTCCTTTGGAAGGTTTATTTACATAGCATAAAAAAGAAACGATTTTCATATTTTGAAAATCGTTTCTTTTTTAATTCTTTAATTCTTTTTGTTTTCTTCTTCCATGTTTTTTCTGGCTGTTGCAAGCATGAGCTTGATACGGTTTACCTGATTGACTTCGGAAGCACCCGGATCGTAATCGATAGCAACGATGTTGGCATCCGGATATGCATGACGCAGGGATTTGATAACACCCTTACCAACAATATGGTTTGGCAGACAGGCGAATGGCTGACAGCATACGATGTTGCTGGCGCCGCTATGGATTAGTTCAACCATTTCTCCGGTCAGGAACCAGCCTTCACCGGTCTGGTTACCGATGGAGACAATCGGGCGTGCATATTCTGCCAAAGTCTTGATATGCACAGGTGGATGGAATCGTTTACTCTTCTTTAAGGCACTGACTACCGGGTGGCGCAGTGCTTCAAGTGCAGCGATACCGAGGTTACCGTTTCTTGCAGATTTCTTAGTCTTTCCAAGATATTCATATTTGTAATTGTTGTTGTAGAAGCAGTACTGGAAGAAGTCCAGCAGATCCGGCATAACCGCTTCTGCGCCTTCTGCTTCCAGAAGCTCTACTAAGTGGTTGTTGGCAGATGGAAGGAACTTGACAAGAATCTCGCCAACGATACCAACACGCGGTTTCTTTATATTTTCATTCAATGGTATGTTGTCAAAATCTTTGACGATATCATGTACCAGTTTACTGAATCCGCGACCGCCATTTTCCATGCAACGGATGGCTGCATGTTCCCACTTGCGGTGCAGCTTATTGACAGAACCCTTTACTTTCTCGTATGGACGAGTCTGGTAGACAACCCGCATGAACAGATCGCCAATCGCAAGTGCCTGCATCGCACATTTGACCGTTTTCATATTCCATACGAAACCGGAGTTGTTCTCAAAGCCCTGTACGGAGAGGGCAATAACCGGAATCTGTGGGTAGCCGGCCTTGGCAAGTGCACGGCGAATAAAACCAACATAGTTTGTTGCACGGCAGCCGCCCCCGGTCTGAGTCATAATAAGTGCCAATTTATTGATATCATATTTGCCGGATGTGATGGCATGCATCATCTGACCTACAACAATCAAAGAAGGATAGCAGGCATCGTTGTTTACATATTTTAATCCGGTATCAATGACTTCTTTTGTTGCATCCGGAAGAATCTCAATATTTAATCCCATATGGCGCATCGCCGGAGCCAATACATTGAAATGAATTGGGGAGAGCTGTGGTACCAATACGGTATAATCCTTCATATCTGTTGTAAATTCGATACGGTTATAATTACTTGGCATCGGACATGGTGTAAAGTTATGTTTTCTTCTGACATTGACCGCGCTGATCAGGGAACGGATACGGATACGTGCCGCACCTAAGTTGCTGACCTCGTCAATCTTTAATACCGTGTAGATCTTGCCGGAATTCGTCAGGATATCGTTGACACAGTCCGTTGTAACAGCATCCAGACCACAGCCAAAGGAATTTAACTGGATCAACTCCAGGTTCTTGCTGGATTTGACATAGTTTGCTGCCTTGTACAGACGGGAGTGGTACATCCACTGATCGGATACGATCAAAGGACGTTCCACCTTTGCAAGGTGTGCAACAGAGTCTTCGGTTAAAACAGCGATATCATACGAGTTAATAAGCTCCGGAAGTCCGTGGTTGATCTCAGGATCCAGATGGTATGGACGACCGGCAAGTACGATACCGAGTTTATCGGTCTTCTCCAGATAAGCAATCGTCTCTTCTCCCTTCTTCTGGATATCTGCTTTGACAGCATCTGCCTCTGCATAAGCAGCCTCAACCGCTTCACTGATTTCTTCCTTTGTAACGTTTGTATATTTCGAGAATTCACGCAACAGACGTTCCTTTAGTGCCTCCTTGTTATCAAGGGCGAGGAATGGACGGATGTAGGTGACATCCGGTGCAGAAACTTCTTCCATATTGTTCTTGATATTCTCTGCATAGCTTGTGACGATCGGGCAGTTGTAGTGGTTGTTTGCATCCGGTGTCTCGTTGCGCTCATAAGGAATGCAAGGATAGAAGATTGTCTTGATTCCCTGCTTCAACAGCCACATAACGTGACCATGCGAGATCTTTGCCGGATAACATTCCGACTCACTTGGGATAGACTCGATACCAAGGGTATAAATATCTCTCGATGACTTCGGAGAGAGCAGTACCCGGTAGCCGAGTTTCGTCAGGAATGTAAACCAGAACGGATAGTTCTCATACATGTTCAGGACACGTGGAATACCGATGACACCACGATAAGCTTCACTTTCAGTCAGCGGTTCGTAAGAGAACAACCGGTTGAATTTGTATTCAAATAAGTTCGGCATGTTGTGCTGGTTCTTCTTTAATCCAAGACCACGTTCACAACGGTTACCCGTGATGAATTGTCTTCCGCCTGTGAAACGGTTGATTGTAAGGAGACAGTTGTTCGTACAACCCTTACAACGCGCCATCTTTGTCTCGTAGGTGAGTGCTTCCATTGCTTCCTTGGAGAGCATGGTCGTCTGGTCACCTTCCTCGTAACGGTCGCGGGCAATCAACGCAGCGCCGAAAGCGCCCATGATACCGGCGATGTCCGGTCGGATTGCTTCCCTGCCGGAGATAAGTTCGAAGCTTCGAAGAACCGCATCGTTGTAGAAGGTTCCACCCTGTACAACGATATTCTTGCCAAGTGACTTCGGATCGGTCAGCTTGATAACCTTCAAAAGGGCGTTCTTGATAACGGAATAAGCAAGACCTGCAGAGATATCTGCGACGCTCGCGCCTTCCTTCTGTGCCTGCTTTACTTTAGAGTTCATAAATACGGTACAACGGCTTCCGAGATCAATCGGGCTTTCTGCAAAAAGTGCGATTTTCGCGAAATCCTTCACATCATAATTCAGTGACTTGGCAAATGTCTCGATAAAAGAGCCACAGCCGGAAGAACATGCTTCGTTCAGCATGACATTATCGACGACTTCGTTTTTGATCTTGATACATTTCATATCCTGACCACCGATATCCAAGATACAGTCTACGTCTGGATCAAAGAATGCAGCGGCAGTGTAGTGGGCGATTGTTTCTACCTCACCATAGTCAAGCATGAGGGCAGACTTAATTAAGGCTTCTCCATATCCGGTAGAGCAGCCGGCTACAATCTCCACGCCATCCGGGAGCTTTGTATAGATATCTTTCATGGCACGCAGGGTTGTACGAAGCGGACTACCATCATTGCTGCTGTAAAAATCATAGAGCAGACTGCCGTCCTCGGCGACAAGTGCGACCTTTGTGGTTGTGGAACCGGCGTCGACACCGAGGAAACATTTCCCCTTGTAGGTGGCAAGGTCGGAACGTAATACTTTATTTTTTTCCTGCTTTTTAATGAATGCGTCGTAGTCTTCCTGCGATGCAAAAAGCGGTGGGAGACGGTCAACATCCACAGCAATCTTAAGGTCGGCTGTGAGCTTTCCGCTGATTTCATCCAATGTATAGTGTGTCTCTTCCTTTGCCTGAAGTGCTGCACCGACAGCCGCAAAAAGATGCGAATGTCCCGGTGCGATAATATGCTCCGGTGTGAGATTCAGTGTCCGCACGAACGCTTCCTTGAGCTGGTCGAGGAAGTGGAGAGGACCACCTAAAAATGCAACATTTCCTTTGATTGGCTTTCCACAGGCAAGACCACTGATCGTCTGGTTGACAACCGCCTGGAAGATAGAAGCTGCAAGGTTTGGTTTTGTTGCGCCTTCGTTGATGAGTGGCTGGATGTCAGTCTTTGCGAATACACCACAACGTGCTGCAATCGGGTAGATCGTATCATAATCTTTCGCATATGTATTCAGTCCGGAAGCATCTGTCTGGAGCAGGGATGCCATCTGGTCGATAAAGGAACCCGTACCGCCGGCACAAACACCGTTCATACGCTGTTCCACACCATTTGTAAAATAAATAATCTTGGCATCCTCACCGCCAAGCTCGATGGCAACATCCGTCTGTGGAGCATAGTCTGTCAATGCCTCAGAGACACAGACAACCTCCTGTTCAAATGGAATCCCGATGACCTGTGCCAATGCAAGTCCACCGGAACCGGTGATCGTAGGGGCAACTTCAACATTTCCAAGCTCCTTGCCGGCATGCTCTACAAGCTCCTTTAAGGTCTCTTTGATATTTGCAAAGTGACGCTTGTATTCAGAAAATAATATGTTATGTTCTTCGTCAATCACAGCGACCTTGACTGTGGTTGAACCAATGTCGATTCCTAATCTCTTCATTTAATAATTACCTCTTTTGATATTTTCCCATTTCATATTTCTGTATTTTTCGACATCTGACATTATATAGGAAAGAATCGTGAATTTCAACACAAAAATTATGAACATTTTTACCTATTAAGAATAGAATAATCAGAAATGAGTATGGAGATATGTGCGATGGAGCATGAATGTAAGGGAACCGTACACAAAGTTGTTGCAGGAGATACGTTATACAAATTATCAAAACTTTATGGTGTACGTCTGATTGATATCCTGAAAGAAAATCCATATGTCAATGTTTACAATCTGCAGCCAGGGGATGAAATCTGTATTCCGACAGAGGTGTATGAGGAAGAAGAGAGGCGTTATTATACGGCGAAGGTTGGGGAGACGCTTGGAAGCTTAGTGCGGGAATTTGATACGGATATTGCAGATCTGATGCAGTATAACCGGGAGCTTTACGATCTGCGGGTGCCGCTTGGAACGATCATCCGGATTCCGCCGGAGAAAGAAAAATAGCTTTGTGTCTGGATCAATGAAAATTACATTGATTTGTGAGAGAAAAAGTAATTGCTACAGACGGAGAATCCGCGTGTGGCGATTGCTTTTTTTGTGTGAATAAGGTATAATAAACAACGCTAATGCGTGCATATGTCAGTCTTTGAATGTATGATGCAGTTATGTATTTGTATGTACTACGCCTTAGTATAACGGATATGAAGAGTGAAAGTGAGGAAAATCAGATTTGAGTTTTTTTGCGAAATTAGAGAAAAAATTTGGAAGATTCGCAATCCGCAATCTCCCGATTAAGATCGCGGTTGTGATGGCAATCTCGTATGTTTTGTGGGCGTTTGTTCCGACGTTTGCATTCAAGCTTGTTTTTTCACCATATGCGATTTTGGAACAGCATGAGTTCTGGCGACTATTCACATGGGTATTTTCACCACCGGGAGAACTGAAGATGATTAGTATTCTGATGATCTTCTGTCTGATTCTGTTCGGAATACAGATTGAGCAGGCGATGGGAACATTTATGTTTAACCTTTATATATTTGGTGCATGGTTCTGGAATACGGTCATTATGTTAGGCATCAGTATTTACTATTATGCATCTGGCTCGATTTTTGGCATGCTGGATATGGGAATCTTTGCAATGTATTACTTTGATTATGGATTGTTCTTAGCGTTTGCGCTGATGTATTCGGATGCGCGCGTGTTGTTTATGTTTTTCATTCCAATCCGTGCTTTCTGGGTCGCAGTTATAGATATGGGATTGATGGCATATGAATTTATGCGGCCAACCACAAGTACGTTGAATCGGGGTTCTATCATTGCGTATCTGGTGAATTTCTTTATATTCTACCTGATCATGGGGCGAGGTGTCGGTATGCGAAGCTCGAACAGCAAGGCGGCAGCGAAACGAAGAAAACGGGATTACGACCGTCGCGTGGAGAATCTCTCCCGACAGATAAACGGAGAGGCTGACCGGCGTCACAAGGCACAGCAGATGGGATATCCATCGAACATTACGAAACACAAGTGTGCAATCTGTGGAAGAACGGAGCGGGATGGCGATGATTTGGAGTTTCGGTTCTGCTCAAAATGTAACGGAAATTATGAGTATTGCAATGAACATTTATTTACGCATGAACATGTGAAATAGGAGCCAGCCATATGTGCGAATCACATATGGCGGAGGTTTTTGATGACATGCCGCCGAGCGAGGAGGACACATATGTGCAAAGCACATATTTAGGATGTGTCCGACGATATACCACAGAGCGAAAGCGATGTGGTGTTACCCGCATGCGAGGGGCGATACCGATAAAAAGGAGACTGATATAATGATAGCAACATGCAAGAAATTAGTGACAGATATACAGAGAGACAAAGACTTAGACAAGAAGCTTCCGGAATATGCAGAGCTGCTAGGCAGACAGTATAACTGTTATGCAACCGTAAAAGGAAGCATGAATTATTACACGATGAAGGAAGTATGCGATGAGCAGGATGACAAGAATATGGATGTCTGCAAATATTTTGGACTTCTGACAGGTCTGTTAGACCGCCATCTCGTTAAGCGCGAGGCAGTGGACGAAGATTCTATGGAAGCAATCGCACAGCTTCGCAGCAATGTAGAATATAAGATGCATATTCTGACCGCGTATACGGATGCGTATGAGATTTATGAGTATGTGTTAAATCGTGTGGAGGCCGCTGTGCGTGGGGAGATAACTCCAGTTGATGCTAAGGGTCTTTCAGAGAAGATGTTTGCCTATGTATTTGCAGAGAATGATACGGTTGTTATAAACAGTAAATTACAACTTCTGATGGCGCAGCTTCCGGTTCGTATGACGAAGAATAAGTTTTATGATATTGTCAACTCAACACTCAATATCTATGAGGAGGGCGAGACAACCTCTGTGGATGAGTTTGTTGATATGTTGCGCAGTGCAGTGCTTTTGAAGAAGCCAAAGGGATTTGAGACGGAGTATCCATTTTTATATCATGTTTATACCGATCTTGCAGATGCAGATTATTCGACACTCACACTGCCGGAGTTTGAAGATTTGACGAAGCGTCTGAATCAGGCGGCGACGATAATCAACAACGAAGTATCTGCTTATATGTTGCTTCAGGAAGTGATCAATGATGTGTATACGATTCTGCTTACGATTAATGCAGCATATGAGAAGAACAAAGAGGATGTACCTGGATATGCGGCTGCACTTCGTATTATTGAGGCGTGTGTAAAGGCAGAAACAATCGAGCAGTTACCGGATGAAGTGATGGATGAGTTTTTCACAATTGAAGGTGTGCAGGAGCGCGTATATGAATCCATCGTGGTATTGGAAGCAGTGCTGGATGAGATTCGCGTTGGAAAAGCAGAGCAGATTGAATCACTTACACTGACGGCGGCATTTGACCGTCTGGATAAGGTGAGCAAACTTTTATCTACAAGTTTGTTTATCGACCTTGACAAGATTACAGGTAAGGCAGAAACCGCAGATCATGCGTATATCACAGCAAAGAAGGAAGCGTTTGTAAAGGAACTTGGTGATTTGTTTGCAAGTGTGAAGAAGCCGGTTTACCGCAGTATGATGTGTAAGCTGCTTGCTGCAATGCCGATCTTCATGAATACACAGCAGGAGATCCGGGATTATTTTGACTATGTAATTGAGAATTGTAAGGATGATAGCGAACTTATGGCATGTAATAAGCTGATTTCAGAGATGATAGAGGAGTAATCGTGATTTTTGCTGATAAATGTTATACATACAATCTCACAGAGCGAAAACAGACACGGATAAAGAAACGAATCAGACGGCATAAAACTGTCAGGAATCTGTATGTAATCGTGTTGCCGCTGTTGCGGGATGGATTGCTGGAGATTTATCCCTATAATCAGTTATTACAAAAACCATATAGGAAGATAGATTCCCGGATACGGGTTGTAGGTTTCGCAAGAGGCAAAGAAGTGGCGGAACAGCTTGTATTACAGATCATACAGGATATGTATGATGAAACCGGGGAAGAATGGAAGGTAGAAGATTTTTTCTCCTGATTGGTGAGAAAGAGTTGCAGGTAGGAGTAAGGTAAGGAATGCTGCATGTATTGTTGCTTATTTTAAAAATAATCGGATGGATTCTTCTTGGAATCGTAGGACTGCTTCTCCTGCTTTTACTATTGATCTTATTTTGTCCGATCCGGTACCAGGCGGATATCTCGTATCAGGGTGGTAAGACATTGCAGGCAAAAGCAAAGGTACGGTATCTGCTCTTAAGTGTCCGGGTGTTGTATGATCAGGGCATGGAGAAGGACAAACTGAAACAGGAAATTCGGGTGCTTTGGTTCCGGCTTGGAAAGAAGAAGACAGAAGAAGCAGAGCGCGAGGTGGAACATCTTACTGATGATGGATTTGACGATGCATGGGATGATATCGATGTAGATAGTGATATGGATTTTGATGATGCCGATGCAGATAGTGATATGGATTCGGATGATGCCGTTCGTGAGATGTCTGATAAATCACAGAAATACACAGAAAAGACTCCGGAGAAACCGACCGGAGAATCCGGTAAAACCGATAAGATAATTACAGAGATTCCGACAATAACACTTCCGGATATGGAAGGGAATATTGGAAAAGCTACGGAAGAGGATATCAAAACAGAAGAAGATACGGAACCGGATGGAAAACCGCAGATTTTTGATCTGGACGAACCCGATGACCTGCCGGAAGAAGAAAAGAAACGATCCGGCAGATTAAAAATTGTATGTCAGAAGGTGTGGGAAAAACTGAAGAAGATTTGGGTATTTATCCGAAATCACACACCCGGAAAGGTCGCAGAACGTGTGGCTGACAAGATTGAGAAAAAGACAGTAGCTGCGAAGAAAAAGCTCCGGCGATTGCAGAAGTTCTGGAATCTGTCGTGTACGGTAAAGACGCGTGAATATCTGAAAAAATATATTCCGCGGACATTGAAACATATTTTGCCACGCAAGGTAAAGGGCTATGTGCATTACGGCATGGATGAGCCATACAAGACCGGGCAGGTGACCGGGTATTTGAGTTTATTGCCGTTTGTATATCAAAAAGGGCTGTCAATGCAGCCGGATTTTGAACAGAAGGTGTTGGAACTGGATGTGAAGCTGAAAGGCAGAATCCGGCTTGGATATCTGCTCCGGATTATCTTGAATATCAATATCTGGAGGACACTAAAAGCTGCAAAGAAAGTAATGAATCAGTAGGATAATATAGAAATTGGAGGTAATGAGTGATGGCAAATGATTTTAATCAGACAGTTGGTTCTTTGTTTCAGGGTATGGATTCCCTGCTTACAACGAAGACGGTGGTTGGTGAGCCAACGAAGGTAGGAGATACAATTATTTTACCACTTGTGGATGTGAATTTTGGCGTGGCTGCCGGTGCATTTGGCAAAAACGGTGGTTCCAACTCTGCAGGAGGCGGAATGGGTGGTAAGATGTCGCCGACTGCGGTACTTGTGATCCAGAACGGACACGCGAAGATGATCCCGGTCAAGCAGGGGGATACAGTAAGCAAGGTAATCGATATGATACCTGAGGTTGTGGATAAAATCGCAACAGCTATGGGTAAGAAGACGGATGTGGATATTGACAGTCCGGAGATCAAAGAAGCAATTGATCAGGCAAGTGAGAATCACTAGGATTTGAGCAAATTTACGTCTTTTCAATCGTGTTGTTTCATAGTATGTAATAGAACAAAAATGATGAAGAGGCGGCATTGAAAGCGTTAGTCGGATATTCAATTTTATTTATGGCGATTGGCATGATACTTTCGTATTTTGTCAGTGGTTTTTGTGAGTTTGTTTTAGTGACGGCAATGCTTATATTAGCGTATGTATTGCTGTGCTTTGATTGTTAACAGGAGGCGCAAGTGGCAGAAGAAAAACAGAAGGCTTTAATTGAACTTCTGAGAGGACATAAGGTATATTTACAGACACATAATTTTCCGGATCCGGATGCAATATCGAGTGCATTTGGCCTGAAGCGGTATTTTGAGCATTATGGGATTGCATCGACTATCTGTTATGTCGGCAGTATTGACCGGTTCAATACAAGAAAAATGATGGATACGTTCGGAATTGAGATTTATTCGTATGACGACATCCCGGACATGCAGGCAGAGGACTATATCGTGCATGTTGATTGCCAGAAACCGAATGCAAATACGACAGATCTTCCGGGCAATGAGGTGGCGTGTGTCGATCATCATCCGGTGTTTGTGAAGACAGAAGATTACAAGTATGAGGATATCCGGATCGTAGGTGCCTGTGCCAGTATTGTTGCATCGTATTTTCAGACAAGCGGTGTGCCGATGGATGAGGATGTAGCGACTGCGCTTGCTTATGGGATCAAGATGGATACGGCGGATTTTGTGCGTGGAACAACCGCGTTTGATATGGATATGATGGCATATCTGTTCGATTATATCAGTACGGAAAAACTGAACAGTATGTACAATTCCACGATAGAATTTCAGGACTTAAAGGCGTATGGTGCGGCAATCGAGCATATTGAGGTGTTCGATTATGTTGGATTCACCTATATTCCGTTTGAGTGTCCGAATTCTTTGGTTGCGATCATATCGGATTTTATATTGTCGCTGGATGTGGTGGATGTAGCGGTTGTGTATTCAATCAACTCGGATGGTATTAAGTTTTCTGTGCGCAGTGAACGCCCCGATGTAGATGCCGGAAAGCTTATTTATCAGGCGTTGGATGGAATCGGTTCCGGTGGTGGACATGCTGCGATGGCAGGCGGATTTGTCAGCCATGAAGCGCTGAATAAGATCGGCAGGGGCTATGACCGGAAATTAAAAGAACTATTTATGAAGACGATTCGTAAGAATAGAGGTGTGTAACATGAACGGGAGTACAGATATGAGTATGGAGCTTCTGATGAACTCCGACAACCCGGAGAAGGTGCTGCAGACGATGCAGCCATTTATAGAGTCTATGATGCACTATGAGTGTGCCTTGATGGAGATAGAAACAAAACTGAAGGTGTTAAATACGGAATTTGCTTCGCAGTACAATCGAAATCCGTTTGAATCTATCCGGTGCCGGTTGAAAAAACCGCTCAGCATTGTGGAGAAGATGAAACGGAAAGGACTTGAGATTTCGATTGAGAATATTGAGGAGAACCTGACGGATATCGCAGGCGTACGTGTGATCTGTTCCTTCCCGGAGGATATCTATACGGTATCAGAACTTTTGACAAAACAGGACGATATCCGGGTTGTGTGTGTGAAGGATTACATACGGAATCCAAAGCCAAACGGATACCGCAGTCTGCATCTGATCGTAGAGATCCCGATTTTCTTGTCAAATGAGAAGAAATATATGAAAGTCGAAGTGCAGTTTCGGACAATCGCGATGGATTTCTGGGCGAGTCTTGATCATAAGCTCAAGTATAAGAAGGACAATCTGAAGCATCCGGAGATTATTGCGAAGGAGTTAAAGAAGTGCGCGGATACGATCACGGCGATGGATTACAAGATGCAGGAGATCCGAAGTCTGCTGGAATAACGGAATGATTGTATTTTGATTTACCTGAATAGATGAAAAAACAGGAGGCAGAAAATGGCAAAACAGGTTTGGAAACCGGGAAATATGTTGTATCCGGTACCGGCGGTTATGGTGACAACCGGTGACGGAAATGGAATCGATGACATTATCACGATCGCATGGACGGGAACCATTAATTCCGATCCACCGATGGTATCGATCTCTGTACGAAAGTCAAGATATTCACATGAATTACTCACGAGAAACGGAGAGTTCGTCATCAATTTAGTGACGAAGGATCTGTGCTATGCGATGGACTATTGTGGTGTGAAATCAGGCAGAGATGTAGATAAATTCGCGGAGATGAAACTGGCAAAGGGCAAGGCGCAGACGGTGTCGGTACCGGTCATTGAAGAAAGCCCGGTCAATATCGAGTGTAAGGTCACACAGGTAATTGAGCTTGGCTCCCATGATATGTTCTTAGCGGAGGTAACAGCCGTACTTGCGGATGAGAAATACATGGATGAGACAGGGAAGTTTGACCTGAATAAGACAGATTTGATTGCATATTCCCACGGACAGTATTTTACGCTTGGTGATTATGTCGGCAAATTCGGATACAGTGTACAGAAAAAGAAATAAGTATTGATAAATAGTGGTTCCTATCATAGAAAAGAACATTTGCAACGTTCACAAAAGTTTCAGACTTTGTTCGTTGACAGATGTTCTTTTCTTTTATACTATATACTTGGTCAGCGCCCTTGGAGAAGAAGGGAGCGAATATGTTTAGTAAAGTAAAAAGCTGTGCGGTTCACGGTGTGGATGGACGGATGATCGATGTGGAGGCAGATGTGAATGATGGTCTGCCTGTATTTACCATGGTTGGATATCTGTCATCGTCTGTCAGGGAGGCATCGGAACGCGTGCGGACTGCGCTTAAGAATTCTGGCTTTCATTTGCCACCGAAGCGCATCACGATCAATTTATCCCCGGCAGATATGAGAAAAGATGGTTCCGGATATGACCTTGCGATTGCAACTGCAGTGCTGCTGTCACTTGGCGTAACAGCAGAATTATCGATGGAACAGACGTTGGTGCTCGGAGAACTGAGCCTGGACGGATCGATAAAAGCGATTCCGGGCGTTCTTCCGATGGTTATCTGCGCCAGAGAAGAAGGTATGACAAGTTGCATTGTTCCAAAAGAAAATGTGCAGGAGGCTGCGTTGGTGCAGGGAATATCGGTTATAGGTGTTTCAAGCCTGCAGGAGACCATGGAGTATATCCAGGGAATAAAAGAAGTAGAGAATATGAATGTCAAGCAACCGGCTGTGGATACATCGGAATATATGTATGATATTGATTTTTCCGATGTGGTAGGACAGGAAAGTATCAAACGGGGGATGGAGATTGCTGCGGCAGGATTTCATAATGTGTTGTTAACCGGTGCAGCCGGCGCAGGGAAATCCATGCTCGCGAAGCGTCTGCCGACGATCCTGCCGCAGATGAGTTTCGAAGAAAGTCTGGAAGTGACAAAGATATACAGCGTCGGAGGAATGTTACCGTCGGAAGGTGGAATGATCCACAGGCGTCCGTTCCGGGCACCACATCATACGATCTCGGAATATGCACTGATTGGTGGAGGCAGGGTTCCGACACCGGGGGAAGTGAGCTTTGCCCATTACGGTGTTCTATTTTTAGATGAACTTCCGGAGTTTTCCAAACCTGTGTTGGAGGTGATGCGTCAGCCGTTAGAAGACCGGAGAATCCGGATATCGAGAGTACAGGCGTCGTATGAATTCCCAGCGGATTTTATGTTTGTGGCGGCGATGAATCCATGTCCGTGTGGAAACTACCCGGATTATCGGAGATGCAACTGCACGGAACAGCAGATCCGCCGCTATCAAAGTAAGGTAAGCGGACCGTTGCTTGACCGGATCGATATCCGGATGGAGGTTAAAGGCGTAAAGCAGGAGGCACTTTTCTCCAAACAGAAAACGGAATCTTCAAAGACAATCCGGGCACGGGTGGAACAGGCAAGACAGATGCAGAAGGAACGGTTTGCCGGAACAGGACTGTTGTTTAACTCGCAGCTCGATGGAAAGAATCTGGAGGAATATATCACGTTGTCTGCGGAAGGAAAAAGGCTGGTGCTTCAGTTATTTGAAGAACAGGAATTGTCTGTGCGTGGTGTGCACCGCGTCTTGAAGCTTGCCCGCACAATCGCGGATCTGGCTTGCAGTGAAGAGATTGAAAATGCGCATCTGCAAGAAGCGGCATTTTACCGCAATCAGGATGTATTTGCAAAGGAGGTTCTGTATGGAAACTAGAAGTGAGATGGCAAGGCTTTGGCTATATGGAAATCATGAGATAGCATCAAAAGTAAAATATTATCTGATCCTACGGTATGGAACGGTCGAGCAGGCTATGGAGCAATCGGTATCGGAGCTTGAAAAGGAGCTGGTAAAGCAATTTGAACCGACTGAATATCAGACGCTTTTACTTCGCAAAAATTCAAATTATCTGGATGAAGTATACGGACGATTAAAGGAACGAAACATCCGGATCTTATATCCGGGGCATCCGCTATACCCGGAGAAGCTTACAAATATCTATGATAAACCGGAGATTTTATTTGCGCGTGGCAAAATCCGGGGAAGCATCAATTATTATAATCAGTCGGTTGCGATTGTGGGTGCGCGGAATGCAGATACATACTGCAAAGAAACAACACGTATCTTCGCGAGGGAGCTTGCGAAGGCGGGAGTCCAGATTGTGAGTGGACTGGCCAGGGGCATCGATGGCCAGGCGCATCGCGGCTGTCTGGAAGCAGGTGGCTATACGATCGCAGTGCTTGGCTGCGGAATCAATGTCACATATCCGCGTGAGAATATCGAGTTATTCGCGCAGATTGAAGAGCGTGGATTGATTCTGTCCGAATATTGTCTGGATGTACCGCCGCTTGCGTTTCAGTTCCCGCTCAGGAACCGGATCATAAGCGGACTGTCGGATGGTGTTTTAGTATCCTGTGCCAAGAAGAAAAGCGGTTCTCTGATTACAGCAGATCTGGCACTTGATCAGGGAAAACAGGTGTACGCTCTGCCGGGTAGAGTATTAGACGCATTCAGCGAAGGCACAAATCATCTGATTCAGATGGGTGCGATGTGCGTGACAAGACCGAAGGATATCCTGCTTGATCTGTGGGGAGAGGAACGCCTGAATATGGATGATGTTAGAGGTGCTGCATCCGGTAGTGAAAAAAAACAAAGTGAAACACGGGATAACCTGACAGCCTCAGAACGTACCGTATATGACCTTCTAGGCTTAGATCCGGTACATGTGGATGATGTAATCGCGCAGGCAAGACTTGGTGTATCGACGACGATCAGTGTGCTGTATGAGCTGGAGCGGCGAAACGTGATCAAGCAGCCGGTGCGAGGGTATTATATATGGAGTTTGTGAAGCATGATAGCTGTATTTAATATGCTAGATTTATGAAAACGTGCAACAGTGTCGCACGTTTTCATAAATTAGTTCTTTTGTATCGCAGAAATATGACATAAGATATGGATATGCAAAGCTGCTGATATAAGGTATAATAAATGAATTAAGTTTAACAATCAGAGGTTGTCGAACTGACACATTAGAAAGGATTATATATGAGCGAGTTGATAAATGCAAAGGAAATTCTTACTTTCATGAACTTATGAAAAAAGATCATGAAGCAAACGTTGAAGTTCCGGAAGAGTTGGCAATCGTGCTGCAGAGATTTTATGATAATATCTGAATTCCGTTTTGCCGGACTGAAAAATCAAGTGTAGGAGGATACATGACATGAAATATACAAATAAGCATATAAAAGAAGAATACAAATTAAATCAAATAGGGCGGACAATTGGAATGATCCTCTTAGTGATAGGAATATTATTGGTGGGATTTGGATTGATTCAGACAAAGAGAAAGATGGAGTGTGTCCGACCATTTGAGCAGGTATTACAGGAAGAATCTAATCCTGCGAATCAGACAGCATATATTGATATTATTCGGGTACCGGAGAAGTTGGCGGAAAATAAATATGAAGGATATTACCTTGTAACAACCGCTGAGGAAAGCTATATTGTTGAGATGCAACCGGAACAGTTCGTAGATTTGAAGCAGAGAGTGGAAGAGAACGGTACGGCAAGAGTGGAAGGTATGACGAAAGTTGTGATTGACGAGAATGTAAAAAAAATAGTAAGTGAGTATATCAATCACAAATTTATTGCTATACGTATGACGAAGCTTACCTATGGAAAAATACTCAAGGAAGGATATTTTGTGAATCT